>ENA-UOOI01003168-UOOI01003168.1-fermentation-metagenome-genome-assembly--contig:-NODE-3168-length-12859-cov-14.940487_pt1 | contig 12859 bp, 13 predicted proteins | sample MGYA00245779_ERZ724027 | MGnify/ENA primary metagenome ERZ724027 (study PRJEB28704, sample SAMN03018318) | fermentation metagenome | biome: anthropogenic terrestrial biome; feature: soil... | reverse complement strand
CGGAGACGGAGAGAAACAAAAATATTTCAGGGGAGCCTCTATTGACAGATTGATACTATGCAATGTATTATATAGGTCAATAGGAGGTAATGCCTTGGACGCGCAGATCAAAAAGGGCCTGCTGGACGTCTGTGTCCTGGCGGCCCTGATGCAGGACGACTCCTATGGGTATCGGATCATCCGGGACGTTTCGCCGTGCGTGGAGATATCGGAATCCACCCTCTACCCGATCCTGAAGAGACTCGAGGCCGCAGGGTGCCTTTCCACCCGCTGCGTGGTGCACAGCGGCCGGCTCCGGAAATACTACCATCTCACCCCGCTCGGCAGGGCGAGGATCCGCGAATTTTACCGGGAATGGGACGAAATGGTGCAGATCCACGATTTTATCGTTCGGAAAGGGGAAGCGTAATGGATCGGGATCAGTTTTTCAGGAAGCTCCGGCGCCGCATCCGCAGCCTGCCGCCCGACGAGGTGGAGCGCGTGGTCGCCTATTACGGCGAGATGGTCGCGGATAAGGTGGAGAGCGGGTGGACGGAGCGGGAGGCCGTCGCGGGCCTTGGCGGCGTGGACGCGCTGGCTCAGAAGATTCTGGAGGAAAATCCGAACCGCCGCCCGAGGAACCCGGGCAGGGCCGTCGCGGTGGTCGCGGTCTCGCTCTGCGGTATCCTGCTGATCGTGCTGGCCGTCGGCGCGATATGGACCTGGGCCGCCGTGGGGACGGCGAAAGACGGCGCCCCGCTTTTCGCCGGATGGGGGCGCGCCTCCGCCCATGAGACCAAAACCTATACGGCCGGCGCCGAGGGGATCGGGAGCGTCCGCATCCGCGCGGAGTATAAGCGCGTGCAGGTCGAGGCCGCCGATTCGGACAAAATCGAAGTGGAATACGAGACGAACGGGGACCAGACCTACGACTTTTCTTCCGGCGGCGGCGTGTTCAATCTGAAAAACGAAGACCGCGGCGCCCGCGGCTGGCTGGGGACGAAGGACGATGCCCCGCGCATCACCGTCCGCCTGCCGGAAGGCTACGCGGGCGGCCTTTCGGTCGACAACCTGGGCTACACCGAAATCGCCGGTCTCCGTAGCCTGGGGGAGGTGGAGTGCAATTCGGACAACGCCGCGATCCGGATCGTGGACTGCTCCGCGCAGAGCGTCCGGATCGAGACCCACAACGCCGCGATCGATCTCGACGGGCTCGCCGCCGGCCGGGTCTCCGCCGACACGACGAACGCCGCGATCCGCATCCGGTCCCTGGATTCCCCGGACGTCACCCTTGACACCACGAACGGCCTGATCGCCGGCTCCGTCCGCGGGGCGGAAGAGGCGTACACCGTCCGTTCGCAGACGACCAACGCGGTCAGCAACCTTTCCGACCGGGACGGCGGCGACCGGAAGCTGACGATCCGTACGACCAACGCGCTGATCCATGTGGAGTTCGAGGAATAAAAATCCGGCGAAAAGCAGAAGGGGAGTTTTTATCATGCCGAACACACCCACGCCGCACAACGGCGCAAAAGAAGGGGAGATCGCCCGCACGGTCCTGATGCCGGGCGATCCGCTCCGCGCGAAGTTCATCGCGGAGCATTATCTGGAGGACGCCCGGTGCTTCAACACGATCCGCGGCATGCTCGGCTTCACGGGCCGGTACCGCGGGAAAGAGGTCTCCGTGATGGGCGGCGGGATGGGAATGCCGTCCATCGGCATCTACACCTACGAGCTGTTCCACTTTTATGGCGCGGAGGCCGTGATCCGCGTGGGCACCGCCGGGGCCGTCGCGGAGGGGGTCCGGGTGCGCGACGTCGTCGCCGCCATGGGCGCCTGCACCGACTCGAATTACGCCGCGCAGTACCGCCTGCCCGGCACGTTCGCGCCGATCGCGGATTTCGGCCTGCTCAGCCGCGCGGTGCGGGCGGCCCGGGAGCGGAACGCCCGCATCCTCGTGGGCAACGTGCTTTCGAGCGACGCGTTCTACAGCGACTCGCCGGATTCCCTGAAGGCATGGCGCAAGATGGGCGTCCTCGCGGTCGACATGGAGGCTGCGGCCCTTTACATGAACGCCGCCCGGGCGGGGAAGAAGGCCCTGTGCCTGCTCACGGTCTCCGACTGCCCGCTCACGGGGGAGGCGCTCCCCGCCGAAGAGCGGCAGACCGGCTTCACGCAGATGATGGAGATCGCGCTCTCCCTGGCTTGAGGAAGGCGGAAACGATGGTGGGGGACAGAGAGCTGGTTCTGGCCGCGCTCGCCGCGCGGGAACGGGCCTACGCGCCGTATTCCGGCTTTGCGGTCGGGGCGGCCCTGCTCGGGAAAAGCGGGAAGGTCTACCCCGGCTGCAATGTGGAGAACGCAGCCTTCACGCCGGGCTGCTGCGCCGAGCGAGCCGCCTTTTTCCGGGCGGTCTGCGACGGCGAACGGAAATTTTCGGCCATCGCCGTGGTCGGAGGCAAAGCGGGGGGCCCGGCGCTCGATTTCTGCCCGCCGTGCGGCGTCTGCCGCCAGGTCATGGCGGAGTTCTGCGACCCGGCCGCGTTCCGCGTGCTGCTCGCGAAAAGCCCCGGCGAGCGCAGGGTCTATACGCTGGGCGAGCTGCTGCCCCTGAGCTTCGGGCTCGGGGAGAAGGAATAGCGGGGCCGGAATTTCGGGAAAGGGCGGGATCGGTCGGGATGCGGATGTACGACATCATTGCCAAGAAGCGGGACGGCGGGGAGCTGACGGAGGACGAGATCCGGTTTTTCATCCGCGGCTGCGTGGGCGGGGAAATTCCGGACTACCAGACCTCCGCGCTGCTGATGGCCGTCTGCCTGCGCGGCATGACCCCGCGGGAGACCGCGGACCTCACGCTGTGCATGGCGCGCTCCGGCGAAACGGTGGACCTTTCCTCCGTCCCCGGGGTGAAGGTGGATAAGCACAGCACCGGCGGCGTGGGGGACAAGACGACGCTGGTCGCCTGCCCCGTCGCCGCCTCGCTGGGCGTCCGCGTGGCCAAGATGAGCGGCCGCGGCCTGGGGTACACGGGCGGCACCGTCGACAAGCTGGAATCCATCCCCGGCCTGCGCACCTCGCTGAGCCGGGAAGAATTCCTCGGCGTCGTGCGCCGGGTCGGCATCTGCCTGGCCGGCGCGTCGGGCAGCCTGGCGCCGGCCGATAAAAAGCTCTACGCCCTGCGCGACGTGACGGCGACCGTCGAGAGCCTCCCGCTCATCGCCTCGAGCGTCATGAGCAAGAAGCTCGCCGCCGGCGCGGACTGCATCCTGCTGGACGTCAAGACCGGGAGCGGCGCGTTCATGAAGACCGAGGAGGATTCCATCCGCCTGGCGCGGGCCATGGTTTCCATCGGCGAACGCGCGGGCCGCAGGACGGTCGCGCTGGTCACGGACATGAGCCGCCCGCTCGGCCGCGCGGTGGGCAACGCGCTGGAGGTGCGGGAGGCCTGCGAGACCCTCCGGGGCCGCGGCCCGGCCGACCTGACGGCGCTCTGCGTCGAGCTTGCGGCCGGCATGCTGGCCCTCGCCGGGCGCGGCGGGCCGGAAGAATGCCGGAAGGCGGCGTCGGCGCAGATCGCGAACGGCGCGGCGTTCGCCAAATTCCGCGAGATGGCCGCGGCGCAGGGCGGCGATGTCGCCGTGCTGGACGGCCGCGCCCCGTTCCCGCGGGCGAAGCTGATCCGCGAGGTATGCGCCCCGGCGGACGGCTTCCTTTTCGCGATGGACACCGCGCGGTGCGGCGAGGCCTCGGTGCTGCTCGGGGCCGGCCGCGCGAAGAAGGAGGATTCCGTCGACCCCGCCGCCGGCTTCGTGCTGCTCCGGACGGTCGGGGACCGCGTGCGCCGCGGCGATCCGGTCGCCGTCTTCCACACCTCCTGCGAGGAGCGGTTCCGCGAGGCGGAGGCCCTGTTCCTCTCGGCGCTCTCCATCCGGGCACAGGCCCCGGAGCTCCCGCCGCTTGTCCATGCCCGGGTCACCCGGGACGGGGTCGTGCGGCCGGCGTGAAAACAGGGCCGCGGCCCCGTTATTTCTGTTGCGCGCGGGGCGTTTCTATGGTAAGATAAGGCCGGATGGAAAAGAAAGCCCGTGCCGAAGGAGGAAAAAGCGATGGTGCCTTTTGTCTGGCTCGGCGTGATCGTCCTTGCGGCCCTGGTCGAGATGGCGACGCCGCAGCTCGTGTCCGTCTGGTTCGCCGTGGGCGGCGTAGGCGGGCTGATCGCCTGCCTGCTGGGCGCGGAGCTGTGGGTGCAGATCCTGATTTTCGCCTGCATCACCGCCGTGTCCCTCGCGGCCACCCGGCCGCTCGCGCGGAAGATGTTCGCGGTGCGGAAAACCAACACCAACGCCGACCGCTATATCGGGCAAACCGCGGTCGTCACGGCCGAGATCGACAACACGGTCGGCACGGGCCAGGTCAACGTGCTGGGCAGCGTGTGGACGGCCCGCTCCGCCGACGGCACCGTGATCCCGGCCGGGCGGCGCGTGCGGGTGGAGAAAATCGACGGCGTCAAGCTGATGGTCCGGCCAAAGCCGGAGAAAGAGTAAGGAGGAAGCGGCAATGCCCTACTACATAGGCCCCATCGTTCTGATCCTGCTTCTGGTCTTCGTGTTCTTGGTGCTGATCGCCAACATCAAGATCGTCCCGCAGGCGCACGCGTTCGTGATCGAGCGCCTGGGCGCCTACCGCGCCACCTGGGAGACCGGCCTGCACTTCAAGGTGCCGTTCATCGACAAGCTCTCGCGGAAGGTCTCGCTCAAGGAGCAGGTGATGGACTTTCCGCCCCAGCCGGTCATCACCAAAGACAACGTGACCATGCAGATCGACACCGTCGTCTATTTTCAGATCACCGACCCCAAGCTTTACACCTACGGCGTGGAGCGCCCCCTTTCCGCGATCGAGAACCTCTCCGCCACCACGCTGCGCAACATCATCGGCGAGCTGGAGCTGGACCACACGCTCACCTCGCGCGACGTGATCAACGCGAAGATCCGCACCGTGCTGGACGAGGCGACCGACGCCTGGGGCATCAAGATCAACCGCGTCGAGCTCAAGAACATCATCCCCCCGCGCGAGATCCAGGAATCCATGGAGAAGCAGATGAAGGCGGAGCGCGAGCGCCGCGCCCAGATTCTGACCGCCGAGGGCGAGAAGAGCAGCGCGATCCTGGTCGCAGAGGGCGAGAAGCAGTCGGCCATCCTGCGGGCCGACGCCGTCAAGGAGACGAAGATCCGCGAGGCCCAGGGCGAGGCGGAGGCCGTCCTCCTGGTCCAGAAAGCTCTGGCGGACAGCCTCAAGCTCCTCAACGAGGCGAACCCCAGCGACAGCGTGATCGCCCTCAAGAGCCTGGAGGCGTTCCAGAAGGCCGCGGACGGCAAAGCGACGAAGATCATCATCCCTTCGCAGATCCAGTCGCTCGCCGGAATGGCCACTTCGCTCAAGGAATTTTTCACCGACGCGCCCGTTTCGGCGGACGCCGCGGCCGCTCCGGAGAAAGCCGGCGGCGGGCCGAACGGGTGAGTCGATCCGCATAAAAACGTCCCGCGGCTTGCATTTTTTCCTCCGATCCTTTACAATAGGGGTGAAAGGTTGCGGGGAACGGGTGCCGTGCGGCCGGAAGAACCGGCCGCTTTTTCGTCTTCCGGCGTCCGCCCCCGGCGAAAGGAGCGTTCCAAAACTATGGCCGGTTCCAAAAAGGTCGCCGTCGTCATGGGCAGCGACAGCGATTTTCCCGTCGTCTCGAAGGCCGTGAAGAAGCTGAAATCGTTCGGCATCCCGGTGGAGACGCACGTGATCTCCGCCCACAGGACGCCGGAGGCCGCGGCCCGGTTCGCCTCTTCGGCGGCGGAAAACGGCTTCGGCGTGATCATCGCCGCGGCGGGCAAGGCGGCCCACCTCGCGGGTGTGCTGGCCGCGGGCACGGCGCTGCCGGTCATCGGCGTGCCGCTCAAATCCTCCGCGCTGGAAGGGCTGGACGCCCTCCTCGCGACGGTGCAGATGCCCAGCGGGGTGCCGGTCGCGACGGTCGCGATCGACGGCGCGGAGAATGCGGCCGTCCTCGCCGCGGAGATCCTCGCGCTGAGCGACGGCGCGCTCGCCGCCCGGCTGGCGGAGATGAAGCGGCAGATGGCCGAAAAGGTCGCGGAGAAGGACCGGCAGATCGGCGAAGAAGCCGGCCGCCTGTGACCGGCCGCGCGACGGAGGGAAAAGGGAGCATGAAGAGCTTCAGCGAGAGCTACAAGGCCGCCGGGGTGGACGTCACGGCGGGCTACCGCGCCGTGGAACTGATGAGGCGGCATGTCGAAAGGACGCGGACGCCCGGCGTCCTTTCGGGCATTGGCGGGTTCGGCGGGCTGTTCCGGCCGGATCTTTCCGGCATGAGGGAGCCGGTGCTGGTCAGCGGGACCGACGGCGTCGGCACCAAGCTCAAGATCGCGTTTTTGATGGACAGGCACGACACGGTCGGCATCGACTGCGTCGCCATGTGCGTGAACGACGTCGTGTGCTGCGGCGCGAAACCGCTGTTTTTCCTCGATTATATCGCGGTGGGGAAAAACCGCCCGGAGACGGTCGCGCAGATCGTCGCCGGCGTCGCCGAGGGATGCGTGCAGGCCGGCTGCGCGCTGGTGGGCGGCGAAACGGCCGAGATGCCCGGCTTTTACCCGCCGGAAGAATACGACCTGGCGGGCTTCGCCGTCGGCCTCGCGGACCGGGAAAAGCTCGTCGACGGCTCCCGGTTGCAGCCGGGGGACGCGCTCGTGGGGCTGCGCTCTTCGGGGCTGCACTCCAACGGCTTCTCGCTCGTCCGCAAGGTTCTCGGCATCGACAAAAGCAACGTTTCCCGGCGGGTCCCCGAGCTGGGCCGCACGCTGGGCGAGGAGCTGCTGACGCCCACGAGGATTTACGTGAAGCCGGTACTCGCGCTGATGGAAAAGGTCCGCGTGAAAGCGGTCTCGCACATCACCGGCGGCGGATTCTACGAGAACGTCCCCCGCATGCTGCGGCCCGGCACGGCGGCGAGGATCGAGCGCGCCGCCCTGCCGCGGCTGCCGGTTTTCTCCCTGCTGCAGGAGAAGGGCCGCATTCCGGAGCGCGACATGTTCAACACGTTCAACATGGGCATCGGCATGTGCCTGGCCGTTGCGAAGGAGGACGCGGACCGGGCGGTCGAGACACTGAGCGCCGCGGGCGCGCCGGCCTCGGTGATCGGGGAGATCGCGCCCGGTGACGGGGGCGTGACGGTATGCTGAAGATCGCCGTGCTGGTCTCCGGCGGAGGGACGAACCTGCAGGCGCTGATCGACGCCGAGAAAGCGGGGAAGATTCCGGGCGGTGAGATCGCCCTCGTCGTCTCCGGCAACGAAAAGGCCTTCGCCCTCGAGCGCGCCCGCAAAGCCGGCATTCCAGCCGCCGTGCTGCCCCGCCGCGGCTTCGCCTCGCAGGCGGAGTACGACGCCGCGCTTCTGGGCCTTCTGGAGAAGAGCGGCGCCGGGCTGGTCGTGCTCGCCGGTTTTCTGACCTTCGTCGGCCCGCGGGTCGTGGAGCGGTACCGCAACCGGATCCTCAACGTCCACCCGTCGCTGATCCCGTCGTTCTGCGGGCCGGGGTTTTACGGCCTGCGCGTGCACGAGGCGGCCCTCCGGCGCGGCGTGAAGGTGACGGGCGCGACCGTCCATTTCGTCAACGAGGTGTGCGACGGCGGCCCCATCGTCCTGCAGAAGGCGGTGAAGGTGCTGCCGGGCGACACGCCGCAGACCCTTCAGAAGCGCGTGATGGAGCAGGCGGAGTGGAAGATTCTGCCGGAGGCCGTCGCGCTTTTCTGCGGGAACCGCCTTTCCATCGTGGACGAACAAGTGTTGATCAGGGAGGGATCATCGTGAATCAGCTCAGCATCCAGCAAGTTCTCGGCGCCAATTCCTACCCCGGCAGGGGCATCCTTTTCGGGAGGAGCGCGGACGGCCTGTTCGCCGTGATCGTCTATTTTCTCACCGGCCGCAGCGAGAACAGCCGCAACCGCATTTTCGCCGTGGAGGGCCAGAACCTCCGCACCCGGCCGTTCGACCCGGCCAAGGTCTCCGACCCGTCGCTGATCCTCTACGCGCCCGTGCGCGCGCTGGAGGGCGCGACCGTCGTGACGAACGGCGACCAGACGGACACGATCTGCGACTACCTCGCGCAGGGCCGCACGTTCGAGGAGGCGCTTCGCACGCGCACCTTCGAGCCGGACGCGCCGAACTTCACCCCGCGCATCTCCGGCCTGATGGAAACGGGCCGCGGCCTGCGCTACCGCCTTTCCATCGTCAAGAGCGGGGACGCGGAGGGAAAGACCGTCCAGCGTTTCTTCTATGAGTACGAGGCGCCGCAGGCGGGCGCCGGCCGACTGATCCAGACCTATCAAGGCGACGGGGACCCGCTGCCGGCGTTCGAGGGCGAGCCGGTCCGCGTCGCGGTCGAGGGGGACATCGACGCGTTTTCCCACGCCGTCTGGGACAGCCTGGACGCGGAAAACAAAATCTCACTTTTCGTCCGGTTCATCAATCTGAAAACCGGGCTGACCGAGACGCGCGTTTTCAATAAGAATCTCTGTACGAAAAATGAAGAAAATTAAGGAAAGGCGCCGCGAAAAGCGCCTTTTTTACAGCCCGATTGAAGAAAAGAAAGCAGGAGGAACACGATGGCGAACGAACGGATGCTGAAATACGGCTGCAACCCGAATCAGAAGCCCGCCCGCATCTTCATGCGGAACGGCGGCGACCTGCCGGTCGAGGTGCTGAACGGCCGCCCGGGCTACATCAATTTTCTGGACGCGCTGAACGGCTGGCAGCTCGTCCGCGAGCTGAAGCGGGCCGCGGGCCTGCCGGCGGCGGCCTCGTTCAAGCACGTCAGCCCGGCGGGGGCCGCCGTGGGCGTTGAACTTTCCGAGACTCAGAAAAAGATGTTTTTCGTGGACGACCTCGACCTTTCCCCGCTCGCGCGAGCCTACGCCGCGGCGCGCGGCGCGGACCGCATGTCCTCCTACGGCGATTTCGCCGCGCTTTCCGACGTGTGTGACCGCGAGACCGCCCTGCTGCTCAGGCGGGAGGTGTCGGACGGCGTCGTCGCCCCCGGCTACACGGACGAGGCGCTCGCGATCCTGAAGACCAAGAAGAGGGGCGCGTACAACATCGTCCGCGTCGATCCGGCCTACCGGCCGGACCCCGTCGAGCGCCGCGACGTGTTCGGCATCACGTTCGAGCAGGGCCGCAACGACGCGGAGATCGACGCCCCGCTGCTGCGGAACGTCGTGACGAAGAACCGCGCGATTCCGGAAAACGCGGAACGCGACCTGCTGATCTCGCTGATCGTCCTCAAATACACGCAGTCCAATTCCGTCTGCTATGTGAAGGACGGCGCGGCCGTCGGCGTCGGCGCGGGGCAGCAGTCGCGCATCCACTGCACCCGCCTGGCAGGGAACAAGGCGGATACCTGGTTCCTGCGGCAGCACCCGGCGGTCCTGGCCCTTCCGTTCCGCCCGGGGCTCCGCCGCCCGGACCGGGACAACGCCGTCGACGTCTATCTTTCCGACGACTGGGAGGACGTCCTCGCGGACGGCATGTGGCAGCGCGTCTTCACCAGAAGGCCGGAGCCGCTTTCCCGCGCGGAGAAAAAAGCGTGGATCGCGAAGCAGAGCGGCGTCTCGCTCGGCTCGGACGCGTTCTTCCCGTTCGGAGACAACATTGAGCGAGCGCGCCGGTCGGGCGTCGCCTATGTGGCCCAGCCGGGCGGCTCCATCCGCGACGACGACGTGATCGCGGCCTGCGACCGCTGCGGCATCGCGATGGCGTTCACGGGCCTGCGCCTGTTCCATCATTGAATCGGGGGTGCGTGGGATGAAGGTTCTGGTCATCGGCGGCGGAGGCCGCGAGCATGCGATCGTCCGCAAGCTGAGGGAAAGCCCCCGTGTTTCGGCGCTGTACTGTGCGCCCGGCAACGGCGGCATCTCGCGGGACGCCGAGTGCTTTCCCGTCGCCGCTTCGGACATCCGGGGCGTCGTGCGGCTGGCGAAGGAAAAGGAGATCGACCTGGTATTCGTCGCGCCGGACGACCCGCTGGCCGCCGGCATGGTCGACGCGCTGGAGGCCGCCGGCGTCCGCGCGTTCGGCCCGACGGCCGGGGCCGCGCGGATCGAGAGCAGCAAGGTCTTCGCCAAGGACCTGATGAAAAAATACCGGATCCCGACCGCGGAGTACCGGGTGTTCGACGACCCCTCGGAGGCGCTCCGGTTTATTTACAGCCGCGGGAAATTCCCCGTCGTGATCAAGGCGGACGGCCTCGCGCGGGGCAAGGGCGTGCTGATCGCGAAAGACCAGGCCGAATCTCTTTCCGCCCTCCGGCTCATCATGGACGACAAGGCGTTCGGCGCGTCCGGCAACCGCGTGGTCGTCGAGGAATATCTGACCGGGCCGGAGGTCTCCGTCCTCGCCTTCACGGACGGAAAATGCGTCCGCCCAATGGTTTCCGCCCAGGACCACAAGCGCGCGCTCGACGGGGACCGGGGGCCGAACACCGGCGGCATGGGGACGATCAGCCCCAGCCCGTTTTACACGCCGCGGGCCGCCGAAATCTGCCTGCGGACGATCTTCCTGCCGACGGTCGAGGCGATGAACCGGGAGGGGTGTCCGTTCAGGGGCTGTCTGTATTTCGGCCTGATGCTGACGCCCGACGGCCCGAAGGTCATCGAGTACAACGCTCGGTTCGGCGATCCGGAGGCCCAGGTCGTCCTGCCGCGCCTGAAAACGGACCTCGTGGAACTTCTGGAGGCCGTGATCGGCGGCCGGCTCGCAGAACAGAAGATCGAGTGGGACGGCGGCGCCTGCGCCTGCGTGGTGATGGCCTCGGGCGGCTACCCGGGGGAGTACCGGACAGGGTACGAGATCGAGGGCCTCGGCCCGGACGGGCAGATCGAAGGCGCCACGGTGTTCCACGCGGGCACGGCGTACCGGGACGGCCGGTTCTATACCGCCGGCGGCCGGGTGCTCGGCGTGACCGCGCCGGGGAAGGACCTGCCGGAAGCGGTGGCGGCCGCCTATGCCGGCGTGGGGAAGATCCGTTTCAGGAACGCACAGTTCCGCACCGATATCGGGAAAAGAAGAAATCCTTGACAGGAGCCCGTCCGGGTGCTATGATGAACTCACAATCGAACGGAACTTTTTCAAAGCGTTGACGAGGAAGCCGTCTTCCGGCCGCATCAGAGAGCGCGCGTTGCAAGCTGAAAGCGCGCGCGGCGGACAGGGAGGAAAGGTTACCGCCTCCGAGCCGCGCGCCGAGGCCGCAAAGGCGAAAGGCGCGCCGTCAGCGGCCCGTTAGAGCCGCACAAGAGGGCGGAAGTCCGTTTTTCCGCCGGAATTGGGTGGAACCGTAAGCGCCAGCCTTACCCCATGTTTTGCATGGGGCGAGGCTGTTTTTATTTTGATATTTAAGGAGTGGATCTTTATGATGGTGAAAGTCAGCCTGAAGGGCAATGTTCGGGAATATGAGAGCGGGACCACGGCGGCGGAGATCGCCCGGTCCATCGGGGCCGGGCTCTACCGCGCGGCCTGCGCCGCCAAGATCGACGGCAAAGTGGCCGACCTGCGCACGCCGGTCGACCGGGACTGCGAGCTGCAGATCCTCACGTTCGACGACGCGGAGGGCAAAAAGACCTACTGGCACACGACCTCGCACATCATGGCGCAGGCGGTCAAGCGCCTGTTCCCGGGGGCGGGCTTCGCCATCGGCCCGGCGATCGAAAACGGGTTCTACTACGATTTCGACCTGCCGCGCACCCTGACGCCCGACGACCTCAGGAACATCGAGTCCGAGATGAAAAAGATCATCCAGGAGGATCTGCCGATCCGGCGCTTCGAGCTGGACGAGGACGAAGCCGTCGCGCTGATGGAGAAGGAGCACCAGAAATACAAGGTGGAGCTGATCCGCGAGCACGCGGGCAAGGGCGAGAAGATCAGCTTCTACCAGCAGGGGGACTATATCGACCTGTGCGCGGGCCCGCACCTGATGAGCACCGGCCGCGTCAGGGCCGTGAAGCTGACCAACTGCACCGGCGCTTACTGGCGCGCGGACGCGAAGAACAAGATGCTCCAGCGCGTGTACGGCATCTCGTTCCCGAAGGCCGCCGACCTGAAGAATTATCTGGACATGATCGAGGAGGCCAAGAAGCGCGACCACCGCAAGCTGGGCAGGGAGCTCGACCTGTTCGACATCTACGACGAAGGCCCCGGCTTCCCGTTCTTCCTGCCGAAGGGCATGATCCTGCGCAACCAGCTCGAGAGCTTCTGGCGCGAGGAGCACGCCAAGCGCGGCTACGAGGAGGTGCGGACGCCGATCCTCCTGAACGAGGAGCTCTGGCACCGCTCCGGACACTGGGACCATTACAAGGACAACATGTATACCACCACCATCGACGGCATGGAGTACGCCATCAAGCCGATGAACTGCCCGGGCGGAATGCTGGTCTATAAGCGGAAGGTCCATTCCTACCGCGATCTGCCGGAGCGCATCGCGGAGCTGGGCCTCGTGCACCGGCACGAGCTTTCCGGCACGCTCCACGGCCTGATGCGCGCGCGCTGCTTCACGCAGGACGACGCCCACCTCTTCATGACGCCGGAGCAGGTCGAAGGGGAGATCCTCGGCGTGATGGATTTGATCGACAGCTTCTACAAGGTGTTCGGGTTCGATTACAGCCTGGAGCTTTCCACGCGCCCCGAAAATTCCATGGGCACCGACGAGCAGTGGAAAATGGCGACCGACGCGCTGATCCAGGCGCTGAAAAAGAACGGCAGACCCTACGAGGTCAACGAGGGCGACGGCGCGTTCTACGGCCCGAAGATCGACTTCCACCTGCGCGA
>ENA-UOOI01003167-UOOI01003167.1-fermentation-metagenome-genome-assembly--contig:-NODE-3167-length-12860-cov-2.979071_pt1 | contig 12860 bp, 16 predicted proteins | sample MGYA00245779_ERZ724027 | MGnify/ENA primary metagenome ERZ724027 (study PRJEB28704, sample SAMN03018318) | fermentation metagenome | biome: anthropogenic terrestrial biome; feature: soil; material... | reverse complement strand
ATTAATAAATAAAATTAAGCACAAGGGAGAGAGGAAGGATGAATGATGAGATAGTTGAAATGTTAAAACAAAAAATAATTTACTTAAAAAAAGAAAAAGGTGTTACATATCAGTTTATGGCTGATAAATCTGGAGAAGGCGTTACTAGATTTGATATTGCACATTTAGTTACTGATAATAGGAAAATAGGTAAAAACAAATTTAAAAAATTAGCAAAATTTATATTTAATTATTAAAATAAATAAGGGTTTATATTTAAAAACTTTGAAAGGAAGGATATTAATGGATATTAAAGAATTAGGTTTAAATGATGAACAGGGAGCAAAGGTTACTGAATATGTTACAGGCGAGGTTACAAAGGCAAAGGAAGTATTTAAGGACTATGTAAGTAAAGAGGACTTAAATAAGCAACTACATGAATATTCAAAGAAATTAAAGGATGCTACAGACGAATTGAATAAGTACAAGCCAAAAGATAAATCTGATGCTGAGATTGAAATGGAGAAAAGATTAAAGATTCTTGAAGATAAGGAAAAAGAAGTTGCTCAGAAAGAAAAAGTATTAAATGTTTCTAATAAACTGAAGGAGCAGGGTTTACCAGAACAACTAGCAAAATATTTGTCAGGTGTGGAAGATGATAAGGTGGAAACTGAAATAGGAAGTTTGAAAGAAATTTTCAATAATGCTCAGATTCAAAGTGGCTTTAAACCAGATAGTCATAAATCTAAAGAAGATTCTATTACTAAAGAACAATTTAAGAAAATGGGTTATTTAGATAGGTTAAATCTATTTAAAAGCAATAATGAATTATATCAAAAATTAAGCAAATAAAAAGGTCACTTATTTATAAAAAGATAGGTGGCTTTTATTTATAATTAAAAATTTTGAATAAGAAAGGATTTGATATTAATATGGCAACAAGAACATTAATTCAGCCAGAAATATATGCACAGATGGCTCAGGAGAAATATGAGGGAAAGGTAGTAGTAAGAAATCTTGCAACAGATTTGGGAGATTTAGAGGGACAAGTTGGCTCAAAAATTATGTTTCCTAAGTTTAAAACAATTTCTGATGCGGAGGATATGACTAATTTTAATGGCTCAACAGATAGTTTGACTCCTGAACAGTTATCACAAGATGGTTCAGAAGCAATTATAAAACAGAAAGGTAAATCTATTTTTGTAAGAGATTATGATGATTTAACATCTTTAGGTAATTTTATACAAAATGCAAGTGAGCAAACTGGTACAGTTATTGCACGTGCAGTTGATAGTGATTTAATTTCTGAATGTGCAAGTTCGCCTTTAAAATCAGCAATAGCAAGTGGAACTGCTATAACAGAAGATGAAATTAATACAGGTTTAACATTATATGGAGATGATTGTAACAGTGAAGATTTTGCAGGAATAGTTATAAATAGTCAGTTAATTTCTTCATTCTTAAATATGCCTTTATTTATAGATGCAACTAAAACAACTGCTATTTTAGGTAATGGTGTAGTAACTAGAGGAATGTTGGGATCATATCGTAATATTCCAATTTATGTATCAGATAAGAATAACTATGATTCTACAGCAAAGGAATGTTCAACATACATAATTAAGAAAAATGCTTTAGCATATATGGAAAGAAGATCATTGGAAGTAGAAACACAAAGGGATGCAAATAAGGGTGGCAGCTATGTAGTAGCAAACTTAGTTTATGCAGTAAAAAGAGTAGTAGATGATGGTATTGTACTTCTTAAAAAGACCATTGTATAAGTTATACATATTTAGAAGGAAGGATTCTTATATCCTTCTTTTTTTAATTGATTTTGTTAACATAAATTAATTAATTTTAGGAGGTTTAGAATGTGGAAAATATAGAAAGAACATATACAAGGGAAGAAGTACAACAAATTGTAAATGGCTATATAAAAATAATACAAAATCAGGAAGACATGATACAAAAATTAAGTAAACAAATAGATAAAGACAACATACAGTTTGAAAAAAATACTCAAATATTAAATGAAATAAGTAAAACAATGGAAAGGATGAATAAATAGTTATGTTATCACCAGAAAAAATGAAATTTTTACGTCAATTACACAATTTATCACAAAAAGATATTGGAGATTATATGGGAGTTTCTAAAAATTATATAAGTATGATTGAAAATAGGAAGCATCCTTATAGTAAGGAACAACATGATAAATATATAAATGCTATTTATGCAGTATCTACAGCAAAGAAAAAACAGAAAGAAGATACTACTGAAATATTAGATGATGTTAAAGAAGTTGAAGAAAATAATAAAGGTAAAGAGAAGGTTGAAAATGTTGAAGAAATCAAGGAACAGGAATCAGATAAAAAATCAAACAAAAACACTAAGTAAGGAAGAAAAATTTAATTTGATGATGAAACGGTTCAAAAAACAAAGTCACGAAATAATCAGGGATTCTCAACATAAAAAGCACACTAAGAGTGAAGAACATAGATTAAAAATAAAGATTAATAATGATAGAAAACTTAAAAATGCTAAAAAATATAAATAATATATATTTTTAAGGTGGGTTGGATAATCTAACTACCGTTTTAAATTTGAGTAATAGGAGATGAGTAAATTGGAGATTAAAATTAAGAATTTAAAAATTGAAGGGATAGGTGAAATAATGGGATACACATAAACTCTAATTCTTCTTAAATGAGAGAATTAGAGTAAAATTAACACACCTAGTTTGACTAGGCCAGTTAAAAAATAAATGTCCCAGTGGTGGACACGAATTAAAGAATAAATAAAATATAAGTACATAGTAAGAAGAGTTAGAGAGTATGAGAATATTCCCTAACAATTATGAATAAAAAATATGCAGCAAAATTTCCAGAATGGACAAGAGATAACAAAAAGTATTATATGTGTTTATCTGATGATTTAGATAGTTTATTTAGTTGTATTTTACTAGAAAAGATACTAGGATATGAGATAACTCACTTCTATAGTTTCAATGAATTATTTAGAGGTGACAATTATATTAACAATGGTACTACATTAGCAGGAATTGATATGGATATTGTAGCAAAAGATTATTTTTGTTGGGGAAATCACGTTGCAGGAACTTACAATCCTAATAGTGCCAATATAAATACGATACTAGAAATAGGCAATATAAACTATTTACATAAGTATGCTGGTAGTTGCTTACTCCAGATAATATCTTATTATGATCTTGATATTAGTATGCTATCAGAAGAAGCAAAAATGATATTACTTGCAGTAGATACAACCTTTAAGATGTATGGGTTTAATAAAGAAAATTGTAAACATTATTTAGTGGACATACTAGAACTAGAAGATTTATATAAGCTATGTGAACAACATAAGCAGCAAGAATTTTATGATTTAATAAAAAAATATAACTTACATGAAAAAATATACATAAATGATGATATGTTAGAAACTTCTATTGATTTAAAATCGTTGGAAAAAATATTTGGCATATCTTTTATTTTACCCAAAATTAAATTTAAATTGGTACATACATATAACGATGTTGGAGTTAATTCGTATCAATATTTTCAATTAGAAGAAAAGCTAAAATCTGAAGGCAGAATAATATTTACAAAAGCGTGGACAAATAGGAATTACTTAAAATTATCATACATATAAAAATAATTAATAAAAAGGAGAGATTTCATAAATGTTAGAAGGAAAAAAATTAAATGATGTGTTGGAAAATATTATGAAAACTATAAATGCAGCACAACCAATAATATTAGGTGGAGAATTTTTAGAAAAAATAGATATAGGAACAATGTATGGAAATGTACTATTAAGCATTACAGAAGATAATAAAATATATACTTTTGAATATAAACTTAATGAAGAAGACGGTGAAGAAGAAATTATTCGAGGTCTTATAGATGAAATTTATAAAATTCAATTAATCCCACGTAAAAATAATATAAAGAAAGCAAAGAAGTATCTCAAAAGGAAATTAGAAAAAATATATCAATGTGAATACCAGTTGGAAAATTTAAGAAACAACCAGATTTATGATATAGCAAAGAAAAAGCCAATACTGGCTGAAGAAGATGTAATAAACCATGAGATATATCTTAAATATAAAGAACTAGATGATCTAAAAACGGATTTAGAACAATTCAATATTTATAAAAACATACTATTTCAGGCCATCAAGGAACTAAAAGAAGTGGCCTAATATAATCATAAGAAAATACATATAAAACGGAACATAATACATAGAATTATTAAGTTTGTAAGGAAGTTGGAGGGGAATAGCCAATAGATAAGGGCTATTCTCCTCTAGTACATAAGGTGAAAATTTTAAGGCATTGATTTTAAGTCAATGCTTTTTTGATTGAAAAATTTTAAATTAGAAAGAAGGAATTGAATGGAAAATAGTTATACAATAATAAATAATGAGACAGGAGAAATTATAGATGAGAATTTTGGCTTTGAAACTTTAAAAGATAGAGAACGTAAGAAAAAAGCAGTTGAAAGAACTAAGGAATATGAAGAATTTAAAACAATAGAATCTGAATATTTAGGAAATTTTATATTTTTCTTATATAATTCGTTGGACAAACTAAAAAAAGTTTTATCTGATGCAGATTTATGTAAATATATAATGTTGGCCACCTATATAAAAAAAGATGGATATTTGATACTAGATAATAATAAAACTTATATTGATAAAAAGAAGATGAGGGAAATATTATTAGTTGGTAATTCAAATTTTAATAGATTTTATAATAGTGTAATTGAAAATAAACTATTAATTGAAGAAAATCATACATATAAAGTAAATTTAAATTGCTTTTGGCGTGGCAAAGAATCTGATTATAAAAAACTTACTAAAAATAAGTTAGAAAACTTTACCAGATTATACATAAATGCTACAAGAGAATTATATAAAAGTAATTATAAGAAAGTGAAAAAATTAGCAGTAGCATATAAATTAATACCTTATGTTAATTGGAAGTATAATGTATTATGTTCCAATATTAAAGAAACTGATACTTCAAAAATAAATTTATTAAATATAGGTGACATAATAGATATATTAGGATATGATAAATCACATATGGCAAGATTTAAGAAAGATTTTTATGAAATAAAATTCTATGGATATAATTTATTTGGAACTTTTCAGGAAACAAGTGATTATAAAGATAGTAGAATTATAGTTAATCCATTATTTACATATAGAAACAAAGAAGTTAAAGATTTAGAATATTTATTTATGTTATTTGATATAAAGTAACGTGAAACTAGTTATATCAACGGTTTACAGAATAACGCGCCATTTTTGGTTAAAAACACCCCTTTGACTCGCCATTTTTGGTTAAAGAAAAATCACATATAAAACCTTGAAAACCATTGATATTAGTGGATTTAAGACATATTTTCATTCCTAATTATAGGAGCTCCACCTATTAAGTATTTAGATATAGGCACTTACTTGAACCAGGGACTATAGTTCGGAGAACTACCAAAAGTAAGATCTTTAATTAAGTTATTACATATATAAATTTAATACAAATGCATATAAATATTCTAATACATAAAATATATACCCGAAAGGGAGTAAATTATTTATATATAATAAATATATATATTGAATAATAACCTATACAACATATACTTATTTAAAGCAAGAAAAGATTGACTTAAAGGGTGATTGGATTTGCGGATTAAGGAGCAATGCATATCAACCTTTTCTTTTGGTTCTTTTGAAAAAAGAAGATAGTTAAACATATTTATATTAAATTATCATTTACTGATAGGTTTTATTTTTTATTAGAAATTTAAGTTAAATAGAGAGGAAGAATTTATAATGGAAAGAAAAAGGTATACAAATATAGATAATAAATATTTAGCAATGGCATTGAGTTTTTTAGGATTGAGATTCTATAAATTTACAGATGATGCAGGAAGATTAGTATACAGTTTTGAAAAAAATGATAAATTTGATTTGGCATTACATAAGTTATTAATGTTAAAAAAAGAATTTAAAGCAGATTAGAAAGGATAATAAAAAATATGAATACAAGCAAATTAGAATTAAATAAAGAATATAAATATAAAGAATTATGTACAACATTAGAAGTAGAACAGAAGGGACGAGGAAATTCTCGTAATTGTCAATTTAAAGATTGGAAAAGATATTTTAATTGGCATAAAAAAGGACAAAAATTTATTATAACTGAAATATATGATACTCCAAAAGAAAAAATTGATAATAGGGGTAAAAATAAAAACAGTAGAAACAATTGTATTTATGGTGATTCTGTAGATATAATATTATCTGATTATTTTAAAAATACAAGCAATGCAATAATATATGAAACTACAAATCAATTAGCAGCACAAGCAGGATTAATTAATAAAAATTATAGTTCGGCATTTAGTAATAAATATAATTTCTTTAAATATTCTGCTAAAGATACAGAATTAAATTCTACTTGTGGCTTTGATTTTTTTAGTTTTTGCAAAGGTTCTTTAAAAGATATTATAAGAAATTCATTAAAAAGATTATATTTTTTAAAATATATTACTTTTGAAGAAACATATTTGTTATCTTATGAATATCAAGTTAGAAGAGCAACAGATGAAGAAACTGAAATCATTAAAAATATAGAACAGCAAGTATTAAAAGATATGCAGATAGATAATAAAAATAAACTACAGTATAATGACAAATTAAGGAAAAGATATTATGACAATATAAATAATTTAGTAATGGATAAAATAAAGGATGTAGATATACTTTACATTGGATATAAGATAACTATAAATAAGGATAATATACCAGATAAAAAACAGGATATTAAACAATTAAAAGAAGATTTAAATAAATTATTTAAAGAAAGAACTCTTACGAAAATGCAAAAAAGAAAGGATAAATATGTAGAAGGTAATCCTTATATTGGACAACCTAATCCATTTTGGGGAGAGTTTGTACTAGAAAGATTAAATAAAAATTATATGCAATATGCTAATTATATATGTAATATGTTATTAGATCTAAAGACAAAAGATATAAGAGATTACTTAAAATTATAAAAAACGTTCCATTCTTAAAACTCTATATAATATATTTATTTTTATATATATGAGGTTTTGAAAATGGAACGTTTTTAAGACATTAAGAAATAAAAATTTAATATATATTAATTTTGATTGGACTTGTGGTTCTTTGCAAGGACACATCAAAATTATGAGGTGTTTATGAATTGTTTCCTTACATTCCACAATTCAACACACCGAACATATATACACAAGTAAATTTAATTAATAAGGTGCAAATTTTGCATTAAAAGGTACGTATAGTAATTATATATATTAACACCTTTTAGTGCATTTTTTGCACCTTATACTAAATTAAATGAAAGTTAATATGTAGTTTCCCAACGAGGCAAATTAATTAAAAATTATTAAAGTTCCACGAAAACAAGTTTCGTTCCACTTTAAAATTTATTAATTAATTTGGTGTTTGAATTTTTTTGAAAAGGAGAGATTTGATAATGGCAAAAATAAAAAAAGATAAAATCGATATAGATGCAACTCTTATAGATGTAAATATATTACTTAAAGGATTCAGGCAGGAAATAAATATATATACTACTATAGCAGAATCTACAGAATTTGTGGACTGGCTTAATAACAATAAAGCATTACAAAGTCATAAGGTAGAAGATAAAGAGAAATTTACTAATAAATATTTTATTTTTAATGATTACAAAATGAAGAAAACTATTTGTATTAATAAAGACCAGATTAAAGCATTTAGTGTTCCATTCTTTGTTGATGCTGGTGATGACGAAATTGAATTTAAATATTTATATTTGAAATAAGGGTATTCCTTAAAATGTGGTATAGGTTTGTACCAATGGATTTTAAATCGACCACTCATAATTATATACCTAAGCATTTAAAATGCAGTAGTTGACCTGTACGGTTATAATGACATTATATAAATTAATTATCATTGGTAATCAGAGGCAGACGGAAATAATTTCCCTCAAGCAAAAACTAAATTTGATTTAGCAGAGCAAATAGGTATACCTCTATATGGCTTATATAAGCGTTTTAAGACGTTTTACCACGTATAGGTATAATTAGTATAATATAGAATTATATGGCTTAAAATGTGACTTATTAATGGATAATTTTAACGTGTCGCTGACATCGTTACGACTGAGAGTCCGAACAAATATTACATAATTACAGCGTTCCCTTGCCAAGAAATTTCTATCTGAAATTAACTGGTATTCATTTTAAGGTCAGTTGTAGGTATCTTCATAATGATGATACCAAAGTTCGGTAATTAATAGAAGCATATTGCCAAAATAGCATTACGTTTAAAACAGGACGGTTCAAATAGTATGTTTTCTTATAAGAATAATCCCCAGAGTTGAGGAGTATCACTACCTAAGTTTGATGTCACTAAAAATGATAACCGATAGATTATAAATCGATTAAATCTATTTATAAAGGGTACAAGTATAATACGAACATCTACAGTTATTGTGACTATATATTTAATTGTAAATATATAGTGTATCACTTAGTGTCGCAAATACAAAAAATAATTTAAAAACATTTTAAGTAAAAATTGTATGTAATAATATGTTTTAGAAGGATTTAGTCATAAATTTGTAGAATATTAATAATATATGAATAAATGCAAATATACGGAGGAAAAATATAATGGAAGATGATATTTATAAAAAAATATCTAAGCAATTACTTTTAGAAGATTGTCAAAGTGTTTTTTCACTTTTTGAGCAAATAAAAAATGAAAATTATAGTCCTATATTTATTTTGCAAGCAGTTACATATCTTTCTTTTTTATGTGATGGAATTTTGGATTTTTATAATATTAAATATGTTGGAGAAATTAATGTTAAAGAGGAAAGTATTAAAAAGATAATAAATGACATGAGAATAAAAGTTAAACTATATTCTGAAGATAATGCAAAACCTAAAAAAAGTATGGAAAATTTAGAGAAAATTCATCTAGATTTTTATAATTCTTTTAAAAAATCATATGATAATGCAAATCCTGTTTTTAAATTAATAGGTTTAATTAAACTCTATGATTTTGGCACTTATAGCATTTCAGGCAAATATATAGGAAATACATATCTTGATTATTGGTATTTAAATAAAATTTTAGGTGTAGAAGAGATTGGAACTGAAAAATGTAAAGAAAATGTTATATTATTTTCAATGGGTTTAGGATATATTTTGAAGTTTGTGTGTGATAAGGAACATATATCAAAGAAAATATTTGATTTAAATACTGAAATTAAAATTCAAAGTAAAGATTTTTTATTAATGAGTAACAGTACTAAAATTTTTAATGATAAATATTACAAATATAGTTCTTTATTATTGTTTAATATTATTTGTTCAATTAATTTTATAATATATTTTTTAGATAAAGTTTTACCTAAAGATAACCAATTCTATTTTCGAGTAAAATTTATTTGCTATTACTCTTCTATTTCATCATTAAGAAAGTTAGTAAATTATGTTGACAATAATCATACAATAAAAACAGGCATAGAAAATTATATTAAAGAAATTAAAAAATTAGAGGAGTTTAAAAAATCTCTAGGTGAAGAAAGTAAATTGAGGAATTGTTTGTTACATTACAAAATTGATGAAAAATGCATAAATAAGGAAGAAATTTTGCTTAATGAACCATTTTATGGTTTGATAAATAAATATACTGGAAGAGATTATTGTACTTTTAATCATCAACTTGATGATAATTTAAAAAATATTTCTTTAATGTTGGAAAAGTGGATATTAAATGAACATAGATAGCTCATTAGATATAAAAGAATAGAAAATTTTAAGAACATTAACTAAGGAACTTATAGAAATATAGGTTCTTTTTTATGTAAAAAATTAACAACAAAGATAAAACCAAAAAAGAAAGGAATGATTAATAAATGCCATTCATGGTAATATATTTTAAATTAATAATAAATGATGAAGTGATGTGTAACTACTCCAATCATAAAGGGTACTATACGTTAATTATGGTAGATGGAGAAAGATCTATAAATGATATAAAGGAAAGAATTATAAAAGAAGTATACAACTTAGTAGAGGATACCAAAAATTTTGACTTTGAAGTTTCGGATATATTACATTGTTATAGAAGTGATATAAACCCACAATATTGGGATAAAAATAAAGAAATGTTTTTAGATGAACATCAGTATTACAATGATTATATATTTGGATGTTGCGTTAAAAATGGGAATTTATATTTATAGAAGATTAAGAGTTATAAATTGAAAAGAAGAACTGAAGAACTATTAGTAAAAGATAGTTTTGAAAAAAGAAAGGGGATTTTATAATGATAACATTTGAAGAAAATATAAATAAAATACCAGATGGTCAGAATTATCAACAACAACTGGATGCAACTTTAAGTGATGCAAGGAATATTTTAGATTGGAATGATGTAGATCCCAAAGTTTTTGGCTACAAATATGATACATATAGGTGCTGGAGTAAACTACAAAGTGGTATAAATCCAGCAACAGGTAATTCTATAATACAAGCTAAAACATGGTTTTATAAATTAGAAATAAAAGTAAAAAATACTTGCAGTATAAAACATGCTTGGTGTTGGGATAAAACAGGAGGAACTGGATACATAAATATAGATAAAACATATTCCAGTGGTGATATTATAACACTATATATGGTTAGATTAGTAGAGTTAAAATGTGAACCTGAGGATGTAGAAATTACAGCATGGTACATACCTCCTTTTATTGATTTTTGGGACATACCTGGGAAAACAAAAGAAGAACAAGAAGCAAATAAGAAAAAATATTTAATAAGCAATCAGCTAATTGTTGGCGGTGGTGGATATGTATGGTTTCAGAATGGTTTACCAAAATTTGCAGTAGATTCTTGTTTGACAGATTGCTTGCTTGTACAACACAAAAATAGTGATTTGTTTTTATATAATTATGAAGATAGTTGGGGGAAAAATGATATTGCATTTTATGTTTTTCAAAATCCTAATTTCAAAAATGCAGACATTCCATATCTTCCCAATTGGTTTGAAAATGATGATTAATTGACAGAGATATATAATGAATTTTGGACAATTGCAAAATATGTAGACGTAAAAAAATTCATTATGTGGATTAATATTGAAAAATCATGTTATAATATACTTGTAATAATTTAGATGTTTTAACATTTTATATATTAAAAATAAAATTAAACGGGGTTACAAAAAATGGGTAAACGAAAGATGTTAAAAATTATAATTTTTTGTGGATTACTAATTATTTTATTTGGTGGTTCAGTTTTTGGAACTTACGAATATAATCAACAAAAAAGGTTTAATAATTTGGTAAGATTAGCTAATCAAAAATTATATGCAGGTGATTATGATGGTGCTATTAAATTATATAATGAAGCTTTAAGTTACAAAAATGATAATGATGTTAAAAATGAAATATTGTTAGCACAAGGTTATAAACAATATAAGAGTACATATAATGAAGGATTAAAACTCATGAATGATAAAAAATATTCAGAAGCTATACAAAAATTTAGTACAATCAGTCAGAATTCAGGACAAATATATAGCAATGCACAAAATGAAATAGCAGAATGTAAAAAGAATATTACTAGTCAAAATATAAATACAGATAGTAATATTGCAAAAACTCCAAGTACCAATAATCAGCAAGATAATAATCAACCTAAAACAGTAAAATCAAAGGCAAATAATAGTCAAAATACTATTCAGAATAATTATAAAAGTAATCAACAATCTGAGAATGGATCTCGTCAAAATACAATAGATAATATAAATAATGAATTAGCAAGACAACATTATATAACTGAAAGTTCAGCAGTAGGTAGTGATAAACGTATTAATTCCATAAAGGAAGAAATAAATTTACTTAAAGAAAAAGAAAAAGTTTTGCAACAAAATTAGCTATAAAAAATAGGGGGACTAAAATATGATTGAGAAAGAAAGATTTAAGAAATATTTATCTGAACAAATAACTACTTTAATGTTATTTTTAATTTCAATAATAGGAATTTGTTTTTTATATTCAAATAATGTTCAAGCTTCTGCTGAACCAATAAAAATAACTAGATTAGCAGGACAAGATAGATATGGAACAAGTAATGCAGTAGTTTCTCAAGGATGGACGCAATCTAATTATGCAGTTTTAGTTAATAGTCAAAACTTTCCCGATGCAATAACTTCTTCACCTTTAGCTAAAAAATATAATGCACCTATTCTTTTAACTGATTCTAATAGTTTAACTGATTCTACTAAACAGAAATTACAAAATTTAGGAGCTAAAAATGTATTTATAATAGGTGGTACAGGCGTTGTAGGCAGTAATGTAGAAAATACACTTAAAAGTATGGGTATTACGGTAAAAAGAATATGTGGACAAGATAGATATGAAACTTCTGTCAATGTAGCAAAAGAATTGGGAAATTGTAACGGAGTATTTGTTGTTTCGGGCGAACATTATGAAGATGCTTTATCTACAGCTCCAATCGCGGATAAACTACAATATCCTATAATATTGGTTAGCAAAAATAATGTACCAAGCACAGTAGAAAATTATATAAACAGTATAAGAAACAATGGAGGGAAAATAGAAGTTATAGGCGGGAGTGATGTATTGAATGACTCTGTGAAAAGAAGTTTAAATTCTACTAAAACCTATAATCAATCTACTAAATATGATAGAAACTTAGCTTTAATAAATGATTATAGTGGACAGCTAGATATAAGCAGCATATATCTTGCTAGTGATAAAGGATTTGCAGATGCTCTTTCT
>ENA-UOOI01003166-UOOI01003166.1-fermentation-metagenome-genome-assembly--contig:-NODE-3166-length-12862-cov-3.304287_pt1 | contig 12862 bp, 12 predicted proteins | sample MGYA00245779_ERZ724027 | MGnify/ENA primary metagenome ERZ724027 (study PRJEB28704, sample SAMN03018318) | fermentation metagenome | biome: anthropogenic terrestrial biome; feature: soil; material... | reverse complement strand
TACTGGTCAACACCATTGCTGTGATTGTGGGCAGCTGCGTGGGTCTGCTCCTCAAGAAGGGCATCCCCCAGCGCCTGACCTCCGCTATCATGCTGGGCATCGGCCTTGTTACCATCTATATTGGTATTGATGGGATGCTGCAAGGGGAAAATACTCTGGTGCTGATCATCTCCATGGTATTGGGAGCACTGGTGGGCACACTGCTGGATTTAGACGGCAAACTCCAAGCCCTGGGCGGTTGGCTCGAAGGGAACTTCAGCCGCGGTCTGGTGGAATCCGATACCGGCCGGATCTCTTTGGCTCAGGGTTTTGTCACTGCTTCCCTTCTCTTCTGCCTGGGCAGTATGACCATCGTCGGTTCCCTCAAAGCCGGCATCTCGGGAGACAATGAGATGCTCTTTACCAAATCCCTCCTGGATCTCATTTCCTCCTCCATGCTGGCTGCCTCTCTGGGGCTTGGCGTCCTCCTGTCTGCCGTTTTCGTTCTGGTCTTTCAGGGCGCTCTGGTTCTGTTGGCTTCCGTGCTTGCGCCCTTCCTCACCACTGCCGCCATCGCAGAACTAACCTGCTGTGGCTCGGTGCTGATTCTGGCCCTGGGGCTGAATCTGATTGGCCTGGCCAAATTTAAAGTGGCGGACTATCTTCCCGCCCTAATTTTCGTTCCGGTGCTCTCCTGGGCGCTACAATTTTTGCCCATTTAACACGACTTTTGAATTCAGGTGATTTGAATCATGACTGCATACTTAGACAACGCTGCAACCACATCGGTTTGCAAAGAGGCTGCCGAAGCAGCCTATCGCACTATGATAGAGGGGTTTGGCAATCCCTCTACCCAATACTCCTTGGGTCAGCAGGCCAAAAAACAGCTGGACGGAGATCGAAAAATCATCGCTGCGGCCTTGGGCTGCCAGCCCAAGGAGATTACGTTCACCTCCTGCGGTACCGAAAGTGATAACTGGGCGCTGCGCCTGGGGGCAGAGCGGAACCATCACAAGGGCCGCCACATCATCACCACTGCCATCGAGCACGACGCTATCCTACAGACCTGCTATCAGTTGGAATCCGAAGGCTGGGATGTTACCTACCTGCCCCCCAATCAGGACGGTTCCGTTTCCCTATCCGATTTGGAAGCCGCACTGCGGCCAGAGACCGCTCTGGTATCCATGATGTTGGTGAACAATGAACTGGGTACTGTGCTGCCGGTACAGGAGGCGGCAGCACGGGTCAAGCACTATGACCGCCGAATTTTGTTCCACACCGATGCGGTACAGGCTTTTCTAAAGCTCCCCTTTACCCCGGCAAAGCTGGGAGTGGATCTGCTCTCCATCAGCGGACACAAGATTCACGCCCCCAAGGGCATCGGTGCCCTGTACATCCGGGCCGGACTGCCTCTAAAACCCATGATTTTAGGCGGCGGTCAGGAAAACGGACTTCGCTCCGGCACCGAGCCTACGGCTCAGATTGCCGCCTTTGCCGCTGCCTGTGAACTGGGGAAGGCACAGCTGACCGATACCATGACCCACTTAGAGGACATTAAGCGGTATACCTTGGAACAACTTCACACGCTGGTTCCCGAAGCAGAGCAAATCGGCAGCGGCAGCGCCCCCCACATCCTGGCCCTCACCCTACCGGGGTACAAAAGCGAGGTACTAGTTCGGGTACTGGGTGACCACGGCGTTTTCATCTCCGCCGGTTCCGCCTGCCATCGGGGCAAGGCCAGCCACGTTTACGAGGCCCTCTCCCTGAGCAAACCGCAGCGGAACGGTGCCTTCCGGGTCTCCTTCGACCGCAATACCTCCCGTGAGGAAATTGACTATTTTGTTGCCACGCTACAATACGCACGGGATACCCTGTTCCCCTCCATGAGCTGACCGAAGGGGCAAAAACATTGACAGCCCTTGCCTTTTTGCCCCTTGCAGGGTACAATGTTAAAATGCTATAGTACGGATAATCATGCAATTTAATTGCTTTTTTGCCCTATTAGGCAGAAATAGGAGGCAACCATGAGTTTTACCTTTGCACAGTATCAGGAAAGCGCTGATTTCCTGCGCAGTCAGATCGGCTCCTTCACCCCGAAGGTCGCCATGATTTTAGGCTCCGGCTTGGGGTATCTGGGGAACGAAGTGGAACAGCCCATTCGCGTCCCCTACGGGGAAATCCCCCACTTTAAAGCCTCTACCGCCCCCGGTCACAAGGGTCGGCTGGTATTTGGTGAGTTGGATGGTCAAAACGTGGCCGTGATGCAGGGTCGATTCCACTATTACGAGGGGTACTCACTGGATGAGGTCACCTTCGCCATCCGGGTTCTGCGTCTGCTGGGGGCAGATACCCTCATCGTCACCAATGCCGCCGGCTGCGTCAACCAGAGCTGGAACGCAGGCGATCTGATGGTCATCGACGACCACATTAAGATTGCCCTGGATTCCCCCCTCTGCGGCTCCAACCTGCCCCAGTTCGGCCCTCGGTTCCCGGACAGCTCCTACAACTACACCCCCGCCCTGCGGCAAATGGCAGCGGAGGCAGCAGCGGAGCAGAACATTCCCTTGCGTCACGGGGTCTACATGTACTGGACCGGCCCCCAATATGAGTCCCCCGCAGAGGTGCGTGCCGCTCGTATTCTGGGCGCTGACGCAGTGGGCATGTCCACCGCCCCCGAAGTCATCGTAGCCAGGCATTGCGGTATGCAGGTGCTGGGCTTCAGCCTGATGACCAATATGGCCGCCGGCATTTTAGATCAGCCGCTATCTGAGGAAGAGGTGCTGATATCCGCTGAGGCCGGTAAGGAGCATTTTTCTGCTCTGATTCGCAGCTGTTTACAACGGATGTAACGGCAGTGCCCGACCACGAAAGGAGTCACCACTATGCCATCAAATAAGCTACTTTTTAACGATTTTACCATCGTCACCATGAACCAGAACCAGGAGGTCTTGGAACACGGTCACCTGATCGTGGAAAATGGCAAGATCACCGACCTGGGTACCGGTCCCGCCGTGGGCGTGTTTGACGAAGTCATCGAAGGACACGGTTCCCAGGTTCTGATGCCCGGCCTGATCAACACCCACTGCCACGCGCCTATGACCCTGATGCGGGGTTATGGCGGAGGTCACGATCTGCAAACCTGGCTCAACGACTATATTTTCCCGGTAGAGGCCAAGCTGACGCCGGACACCATCCGTGCCGGCACGGAGCTGGCAGCGGCAGAGATGATCTCCAACGGCATCACCTCCTTTGCGGACATGTACTACTTCTGCGACGAAATGGTGGAGACCGTTCTGGCCTCCGGCTTGAACCTGAACGTCTCCCGGGGCATTACCGCCTTTGAAGAGATCCCAGTTCCTGCGGACTATAAGCCCTGCCGGGAAGCGGTCGCGCTGGTAGATCAGTGGGACGGTGCGGGGAATGGTCAGATTAAGGTGGATATGTCCATCCACGGCGAGTACACCAGCTTTTTGGCGCCCAAGCTCTGGGGCTATCTGGCAGACTGCGCCCGTCAACATAAACTAGGCATTCACGTTCACCTCTCCGAAACCAAATTGGAGCACCTGGGGTGCATTGTCCGCCACTGCGTATCTCCCCTCCAGGCTCTGGACAGAGAAGGGGTCTGGGACGGCACCCGGGGCATGTGCGCCCACTGTGTCTGGGTCGACCCGCAGGACATGCTGCTCATGAAGCAGAAAAACCTCTCCGTCCTCCACTGCCCCACTTCCAACCTGAAACTGGGTTCCGGTATCGCCCCGGTGGCACAGATGATTGACTCCTTTGGCATCAACGTGGCTCTGGGTACTGACGGTGCCAGCAGCAACAACAACCTGGATCTGCTCCCAGAGATGAAACTATCTGCCCTCCTCCAGAATGGCGACACCCACGATCCCAAGGCGATCTCCACCTGGAACGCCCTGAAAATGGCCACCGTCAACGGTGCCAAGGCACTGGGGCGCCCCGACACCGGTGCTCTGATCCCCGGCTATCAGGCCGATCTGATTGCGCTGGACTTCCAGCGTCCCCACCTGATGCCTTGCCACGACGCCATGGAAAATCTGGTGTATTCCGCCCGGGGCAGCGACGTGATCCTGACCATGGCTCGTGGGAAAATTCTTTATCGTGACGGCTTCTTTTCTACCATTGACCTGGATAGAATGAACTACAATCTGAAAGACGCTCTGCCTGTTCTGTTCGGGAAATAACCCTACGCTCCCACAGAACCTTTGTCTCGGCTCCTCTGTACCGGACGAAAGACCCCCCCTTCTAACCCGCACTCAGGCACCGAACACTTCAGCTTAACAGGGAGGACAGTGGTTTATGTCCCACAAGAAACAGCAAAACAACACCTTCTTCGGCGGCGCAGCCATTTTAGCTGCCGGTATTATCATGGTAAAGATCATCAGCGCCGTGTACAAAATGCCCCTGGTCAACATCCTGGGCAGCAGCGGCTACGCTGACTTCACCGCCGCCTTTAATATTTTCAACATCCTACTGATGATCTCTACAGCCGGGATTCCAGTGGCCATGTCCAAGATGATCTCCGAGGCTAACGCCGCGGGACGGCTGAATCAAACCCACAAAATTTTCCGGGTAGCCTTTCTCTTTTTCATGGCCGTAGGACTGGTCTGCTCTCTGATCATGTTTTTTGGCGCCAATTTCTTCGCCAATCTGATGAACGACACCAAGGCTGCCACCTGTATGCGGGTGCTGGCACCCTCGGTGGTACTGGTCTCCGGGCTGGCTGCCTTCCGTGGCTACGCCCAGGGGCACCGAAACATGACCCCCTCCTCAGTCTCTCAGATCATTGAGGCTCTCTTTAAACTCATCGTAGGCCTGTCCCTGGCCTGGTACCTGATCCGGGTTCTGGGAAAGCCGGACTATATCGGTGCTGCCGGTGCCATTGTGGGCGTCACCGTCTCAGAATTGGCAGCGCTGCTGTACATGGGAGGGACCTTCGTCCGCACGAGGAACCGGGAGCCTCGCAGCCTGGTAGACCGGACGGACAGCAGTCTCTCCATCCTGAAAACCTGCCTCATGCTTGCCATCCCCATTACCTTAACCTCCTCCTCCACCTCCATTATTACGGCGATGGACAACGCACTGGTTTTGGGTCGGCTCCAGCACGCCGGACTGATGCTGAGTGAGGATGCAGCCCGGAATCTTATGGGCAACTACACCGGTGTGCAAACCGTTTATCAAATCCCGGCGGCTCTGATGGTGGCCATTACCGCCTCGGTAATCCCCGCTGTCACCGTCTGCTTTACCAAGAAAAACCGAACCGGCGCGGCAAAAATCGTCGGTTCTTCCCTGAAAACCGCCGCCCTTCTGGCCATCCCATCGGGCATCGGTATGATCATGCTTGGCGAACCCATCGTCCAGCTTCTGTTCCCCAAGCTGGATTCCGCTGTGGCCGGCTCTATTCTCTCCATCCTGGGTGTTGCGAATATCTTCGTCTGCCTCATGCTGGTGGCCAACTCTATCCTTCAGGCCCACGGAATCCTAATGCTCCCCATCTTCACCATGCTGGCTGGTGGCGTGGTCATGGTGCTCTTCGACTACTTTATGGTGGGTACCGTTCAATTCAACATCTACGGCTCCCCCATCGGCACCTGTATCTGCTACGCCATCACCTGCTGTCTGGATCTGTTCATCGTTCACCGCGTGGTGCCGGGCTGTCCCAGCTACTGGAACGTCTTTGGCAAAACCCTCCTGGCCTCCCTCACCATGGGTGCGGCCGCCTGGGCAGTCTACGGTCTGGCAGCGCGAGTAGTGGGAAGCAACCTGGCCGTTCTCCTGGCCATCTGCGTAGCCGTGGTCATCTACGCCACCCTGATCATTTTGCTTCAGGTGCTCAGCAAGGACGACCTGTCTCTGATGCCTAAGGGGGACAAAATTGGCCGGCTGCTCCATATAAAGTGAGGAAAAAATACATGATAAATTTCACCAAAAAGGCACATTATAACCTAGACGATTTCCGCCAAGTCATTGAACTCCTCCGCCATCCTGGCGGCTGTCCCTGGGATCAGGAACAGACCCACGCTTCCATCCGGCGCAACCTGCTGGAGGAAGCCTATGAGGCGGCTGAGGCCATCGACACCGAAAATCCCACCCTGCTGCGGGAAGAGCTGGGGGATGTCTTGATGCAGGTTTTGTTCCATTCCAGCATCGAGGCAGACGCCGGTGGATTCAACGTAGACGACGTGGCCGACGAGGCGGTAAAAAAGCTGATCTTCCGCCATCCCCATGTCTTTGGCACCGTGGAGGTTGCAGACAGCAGCGAGGTACTGGTGAACTGGGATGAGTTGAAACGGCAGGAAAAACATCAGGAGAGCTACACCGATACCCTCAACGCCGTAGCCCGCTCTCTGCCGGCTCTGTGGCGGGCGGAAAAGGTTCAGAAAAAGGCTGCAAAGGCCAACTTTGATTGGCCTTCTCTCACACGCGCCATGGACAAGCTCCGGGAGGAGCAGGGAGAGCTGGAGGCAGCACTGACGCAGAACGACGGGGACGTATTCGAGGAGTTGGGAGACGTACTATTCTCTGCGGTCAAAGTGGCTCGTTTTGCCGGCGTTGATCCCGAGGACGCCCTCAATGCCGCCACCGAAAAGTTTATCCGCCGCTTCGGGCAGGTGGAAGCCCTGGCTCTGGAATCGGGTCGGGACATGAAAGAAATCCCGCTGGATCAGCTGGAGGATCTGTGGAACCAGGCAAAACAGCTGATTGCCACTTCCGGCGCCCCCTGATCAACAAAGGAGAAACATGATGATGAATAAAACAGAACTAGTTGCTGTATTGGCCGAGCGAACCGGCCTGTCTAAAAAAGGTGCAGAAGAGGTCCTGACCACGGCTCTGGATATTATCACCGAAACCCTGGTTCAGGGGGAAAAGGTTCAGTTGGTAGGCTTCGGTTCCTTCGAGGTCCGGGAACGGGCCCCCAGAATCGGCCGCAATCCCAGAACCAAAGAGGAAGTGACCATTCCCGCCTCCCGTGCCGTACAGTTTAAATCGGGCAAGGTGTTAAAAAGCGCCGTGTCCAAGGAAACAGGAGGCGACCCATGCGACTTGACAAATATCTGAAGGTTTCCCGCCTGATCAAGCGCCGCACCGTGGCCAACGAGGCCTGCGACGCCGGTCGGGTCAGCGCCAATGGAAAGCCGGTAAAGGCTTCCTACGACGTGAAGGCTGGGGATATTGTAGAGATCCAATTCGGGCAGAAAACCCTCAAGGTGGAGGTGCTGATTGTAGCGGATAACGTCCGCAAGGATGACGCCCCTGCCATGTACCGGGAACTGCTGTAACGATACACAAACCCAGAAAAGCTCCGTATCCACGTTGGATACGGAGCTTTTCTGTTTTATTTCAACTTAGTAAGTACCGCAGGTGGAGGGCGTCAGCAGATTGGATAACTCTCCGGTGGTGTCGTCGTAGAGGCTCAACACTCCGTTTTCCGCCACTTCAAAAGTGTACCGAGACGGATGTGCAGTGCCTCGAAGGCTAGTATAGAGGTACACGGCTTCCTGCTCCTTCCAAACCCACCACTCCCCTTCTGTGGTCTCGGTTTTGTCATCCACCTTCTCCAGCACGATCAGCTTGCCGCCTTTGTTGAAGCTATACCGGGCGCCATAGTCATCGTCATAGGTACCCATCAGCTGATCCTGATAATCCGCCGTTACATCGGTACCCTCGCCCTGGGAGGCTGATGCCGCAGGCGCTGTAGGTTCCGCCAGGCTTGCCTCAGCCTGGGTGCCGGACGTGCTGACAGCGCCGGATGTTTCCGATTTGCCGGAACCGTTCTGATCCCCACCGCATCCGCTGAGGGCCAGTGCCATCATCAGGGTCAGTGTCAAGGCTGTGATCCGCTTACCGTACTTCATTTCAAAATTCCTCCTTGTGCCGGGTCATCCTATGGTTTCTTCATTATAACTGGGGCTGTGGTAAAAGAAAAGAAAAACTTCCCTGACTATGGCTTCCCGGACATAACCTGTCCGGCGGCGCATAGAATGAAGTGAGTTTCCTAGAGCGCGATTCCAAATCGGGAGGTAAGCACAAATGGCATTTGACAACCGTGACCTTGATCTCAAGTCACCCCAGCACATTACGCTGGAAAATCGAGAACACCTGTCCATCTCCGGGGTGGAAGAGGTGGAGAGCTTTGACGAAAGCAGTATTATCATGTCCACATCCCTGGGAGAGCTGCTGGTGCGGGGGCAGGATCTACACATCGAAACCCTGAGCCTCAACGGCGGTGATCTGAAGGTAGAGGGAACCATCGACTCCCTGACCTACGAGGCAGCAACGCCCAAGGGCGGATTCCTGTCCCGATTGCTGCGCTGAGATGGCTATTTCCGTAGCCGCTCAGGCACGAGCACTTTGCGGCGCCATCATCTTGGGTCTGGCCGCCGGCCTGCTCTACGACCTGTTCCGGGTGATCCGGGTACGGGTACGGCGCCACTTCATCGGTCCTGCTCTGGATCTGCTGTTTTGGATCTGCTGTACCGTGGTATTTTTCATCTGGTCCGTAGACGCTGGCGGCGGCTTAGTCCGCCTGTCCACCGTTCTCATCTCCTTGTCCGGCGGGTGGTTCTATTTTTCCCTCCTCTCCCCCCATCTGCTCCCCCTCTACTACCGACTGGCTACCTTTTTTACCAAAGTCTTCAAGTGGCTCCTCTCCCCCTTCATACGGCTGCGTCGATGGCAGAAAAATTTTTCTCTATTTTGCAAAAATCACTTCCATTATCGGAAAAAATGGTTTACAATAAGTAAAATGTTTAAGAAAATGAGCACCCTTTCGACTTCCAACCAGCAGCATTCCAGAGGAGGCATTGGCAGTGAAATTCAAACGAGCCGGCATCATCACAAAAATCGTCGTGCTGATTCTGCTGATTTACATCGCCATCACGCTGCTCAGCGTCCGGTCCAGGATTCAGACCGCAGCGGCAGCTTATCAGACCATTCAGGCTCAGGTGGACGAGCAGACCGCAACAAACGCCGCCCTGGCCTCCGACATCGCCAACAAAGATGATCCCGACACCATTCTGGCCATCGCCAAGGAACGTATGGGATTGCTGGAATCAGGGGAGATTATTTTCTACGACACCACCAATTAAGAAAAAAGCTGTCTGCAAAGAGAGAGAAGACGTTGCTTTTAGCTGCGAGAGACAGCGCAGGAGGAAAAATTCATTTTATGGAGTTAGTAGTCGGTGCAATCCTGGAGGGCAAGGTCACCGGGATCACAAAATTCGGTGCTTTTGTAGCGCTGCCCGGCGGGAAATCCGGTCTGGTTCACATTTCCAACATCTCAGATTCCTATGTAAACGACATCAACGAGTTCCTGTCTGTGGGCCAGGATGTCAAAGTCAAAGTGACGAACATTGACCAGAACAATCGGATCAACCTGTCCATTAAGCATGCGCTGTCCCCTGATCAGAAACATATCAGTGACCGTCCCTCCGGTTCTCAGGAGCGGGGCGGTTATCGTGAACGAAACGGCTACCGCAATAATCAAACCAACCCCCGCAGCAGCGGTGGTGGCAATGGTTCCCGAGGTGGCTCCGGTCGCGGCCGGAACAGTGCCCCAGGCGGCTCCGCTTCCCGCGAACCTCAGACCTTTGAGGATAAGCTGAAGCAGTATATGGCGGAATCTGAGAGCAGGCTCTCTGAGCTCAACCGCAACAATGACCGCGGCCGTAGCCGTCGTGGCCGCCGAGGCGGTTAACTCTCCCGAGAGATTCTACTGCCTTTGCGTCTTTTGGATGATCCTTTACAGACCGTGCCTCTTTCGCGCGGTCTGTTTTTTCTGTCCGCTGTTTTGCGCTCTTCTGAAACGAGACAAAAACGGGGCAAAAAAACGCCCCCAACGGTGTGCTTTCACCGGGGGGCAAGGTGGCCGGAGCCGCAGGCCCGTCCACAAGAGAAAGAAAATTAACTGAACCCCTTACCGGTTCAGACAGGCAGTGTTGCCACTGCCCAATGGGTGTTTGCGATTGGATGAGCTGTACGTTCATCCTACTACACTTCCCATTTATTGTCAATTTCTATTTTTATCGGAACAGCGCCACTTTTCCCGATCTGCGGCGCACAGGAGGGTTTTCATTTCATGCTGATTTATAACGCGGTTGTCCACCCCATGGACGCACCTTTGCTCCCCAGCGGCTTCGTGGAGTGGGAACAGGGGAAGCTTACCCGCATCGGTTCCATGGCGAATTGTCCCACACCGGTGCTGGGTTCCAGCCTGGATGCCCAGGGCAGCCACCTGCTTCCCGGCTTCGTAGACACCCACTGCCACCTGGGTATGCTGGCTGACGGGTTGAGCTACGACGATGACGACTGCAATGAGATTTCCGATCCCTGCACCCCACATCTGCGAGCCATTGACGGTCTGTATCCCATGGATTACTGCTTTCAGGAAGCCCGGGAGGCTGGGGTCACCACCGTCCTGACCGGTCCCGGCAGCAGCAACGCCATTGCCGGTCAGGTGGCGGCAGTGAAAACCGTTGGCCGCTGGGTGGACGACATGGTGATCTTGGCTCCGGCAGCCATGAAGTTCGCTCTGGGCGAAAACCCCAAAAAGGTTTACAGCGAACGCAACGAAACCCCTGCTACCCGGATGGCTACCGCCGCCCTGATTCGGGAGCAGTTCCGGAAGGCATTGGAATACGCAGAGCGGGTGGAAAAAAGCACGGAAGATCCCGATGAGGATCCACCGGACTACGACGCGATTTTAGAGGCACTGGTACCGGTGGTACAGGGAACCCTCCCTGCCCACTTTCATGCCCATCGGGCAGACGACATCGCCACTGCAGTGCGGATTGGAAAGGAATTCCACCTGAACTACGTTTTGGTTCACGCCACCGAAGGCTATTTGATTCCGGATATTCTGGCTCGGGAGGGAGTTCCGGTGATCGTAGGCCCCATCATTTCTGATCGCTCAAAACCCGAACTGGCTCGCCTCCGGGTCACCAACGCCGCTAAACTGGCGCAGGCTGGGGTCTCCGTCGCCATCTGCACCGATCACTCCGAACTGCCCATTCAGTACCTGCCCCTTAGCGCCGCTCTGGCCGCCAAGGAAGGCATGGACCCCGAAACCGCCCTGGCTGCCATCACCCTCACCGCTGCGGAAATCGGCGGCGTCGCTGACCGGGTCGGTTCTCTGACTCCGGGGAAGGATGCAGATCTGGTGTTGTGCTCTGAGCATCCCTTCGCCCTCTCCGCCCGGATTCAGGCAGTATTCATTGACGGAATCCAGGTGAAATAGTTCAACTATACCAAAACGGCTCCCCACTGGAAATTGTGGGAAGCCGTTCTTTTTATTACCGTTTGATGGTTTTCTTGTTGCTAACCACACTGGTGTTACTGTCTTTGTAGGCATACACCCGATAAGAATAGGTCTTGCCTTTCTTAACCGTCTTGTCCGTATAGCTCAGCGTACTGTTTTTCGAGATTGTGCCCAGCTTGCTCCAGCTTCCGCTGTCCACCTGCCGATAGAGATAGTACCCAGTTGCCTTACTATTCTTGCTCCAGGTCAGTTCCAAATTGCTCCCGGACTTTTTTAGACTCTTAATCGTCACGCCTGTGAGCCGCACAATGGTTTTTGTCGCCGAGGGTGCCCCCTCACCCAGTTTGGAGCAGGCTACCACATCGTAGGTATAAGTAGTACCGTTTTTGCTCTTCACCCCGGAATCGGTATAGGCAAATACGTCATTGTCCTTCGTCACAACGCAGGTGCGCAATCCGCTCCCCGTTTTCCGATAGACCCGATAGGCTGTAGCACCGGAAACCTTGCTCCAGGTGAGTTTGACTCCGCTGGAGTTATTACTCACAGTCACCTTGCTGGGGGCTGCCATTCTTGTCATCCGCAACTGGTCGGACTTGGCCGCAGTAATCAACTCTCCGGAGTAGGCTTTTACATAATAGGTGTAGGTAGTACCAGATTCGCTCTTCACCTCTGTGTCAGTATAGGAGGTGATGGAGCGGCTGGTCAGGGTTTCGATTTGACTAAAACTGCCGCTTCCACTTTTCCGATAAATCTCATACCCGGTAGCGTTGCTGACCTTGGACCAAGTCAGTTTCAACCCGCCGCTGACGTTGGTCAGGGTTTTCATTGTAGCCACTTCTAGCGTTGGGGTTGTATCATACTGGGACGTGGTCACCGCCCAGGGATGCGCAACGGCCGCAGTTACGCTGGCACGGATCATCTCCATATCCAGTGAGGAAATCGCGTAGGTCTTGGTAGGCCGGTAGGTGATCTCATCCAGCGGAATTCCAAGGGTCGCCGCCCAGGTCATCCCCGCAATGTACCGCCCCAGTCCGTAGGTCAAGTGCACACCGTCCCGATTCAGCCGGTCACCGGCATAGCTGCTGCGTGCATTTTGAACCGCCGTACCGCTGGGCACGCAGACAGAAAACAGTTTGCTGCCCGCCACCGTGGTCTGAACTGTATCTACAATAGCCTGGTACATGGTGTCCTGATCACTGCTGTAGTTGGCGGCATAGCTGTCACTAAAACCATTTCTGACACCTTTCTTTGCATAGGCCCAAGTCATCTGCCAGCCAAACTTCAGTTTTTTCGCCGCACGGCTCCCATATTTTTTCCGGTACTTGGTCCGGGCATAATCGGTGAGCAGACTCAGATAATCCTCCAGCTGGCTGGAAATGGTCACCCGTGCCGTGGCACCGTAGTATTGTTCGCTGGATGCAGCGGTAATGGTCACGGTAGCCGTACCGCTTCCGGTAAGGGTAACGGTACCGTTTTGATCCACCGTCGCCACCGATTCATTGGAAGATCTGTAGGACAGATCCGTTTGAGCCGAGGCATTCAGGGAAAACGAACTGCTGCTGCCGTTTTCTGCTACGCCACAGGTAATGCTTTGCCGTTCCCGCC
>ENA-UOOI01003165-UOOI01003165.1-fermentation-metagenome-genome-assembly--contig:-NODE-3165-length-12862-cov-3.552432_pt1 | contig 12862 bp, 9 predicted proteins | sample MGYA00245779_ERZ724027 | MGnify/ENA primary metagenome ERZ724027 (study PRJEB28704, sample SAMN03018318) | fermentation metagenome | biome: anthropogenic terrestrial biome; feature: soil; material... | reverse complement strand
CTGCTTCCGCCACGGCCTCCACTTCAGTTGCTTCTTCTGCTTCCGCCACGGCCTCCACTTCAGTTGCTTCTTCTGCTTCCGCCACGGCCTCAGATACGCCTTCCGTTACCGGAGCCTCTTCTGTATGCAGAGCATCCTCGTCAAAGAGGGTTTCCTCCAGTTCGGGTTCGTCAGCATTGGATTCGCTCTTGATGTCGATTTTGTAGCCGGTCAGCTTGGCAGCCAGCCGGGCGTTCTGCCCCTCCTTGCCGATGGCTAGGGAGAGCTGATCATCGGGTACCACCACACGGCAGGTTTTCAGCTCCTGGTTGCAGCGCACATCCAGCACGTCAGACGGAGACAGTGCAGCGCTGATAAACTCTGCCGGTTCCTCGCTGAACTTGATGATGTCCACCTTTTCTCCGTGGAGTTCATCCACAACGGCGTTGACCCGGGCGCCTCGAGCACCGACGCAGGCACCGATGGGATCGACTTCCTCGTCGTTGGACCAGACCGCCATTTTGGTACGGCTGCCAGCCTCACGAGCGATGGAACGAATTTCCACCACGCCGTCGTAGATTTCAGGCACTTCCATCTCGAACAGACGGCGAACCAGACCGTAGTGGGTTCTGGAAATCAGCACCTGAGTACCCCGGGTACCGCGGCGAACCTCCACCACGTAGATCTTGACGCGGTCTCCCTCCCGATAGCTTTCCCCAGGTACCTGTTCTTTTGCAGTCAGCAGTGCTTCCGTACTCTCCCGGCCAGAGCCGATTTTCACATGGAGGGCACCGCTGCGGGGATCGGTACGCGTGACAACACCGGTAAGCAGTTCCTGGGTTTTTCCCGCGAACTCATCGTATACCATGTTCCGTTCTGCTTCCCGAATGCCTTGGACGATTACCTGGCGGGCAGTCTGGGCAGCGATGCGGCCAAAATTCTTCGGCTTTAACTCGCTGCTGACCACGTCCCCCAACTGTACGGTGGGCAGGAACCGGCGGGCATCCTCCAGTCCGATCTCGGTATCCGGATTGGTCACTTCCTCCACCACGTCCCGACGGACGATGATACGGACGGAGTTTTTCTCCGGATCGGTGAGCACGACAATGTTTTCCTCTGCGCCCTCGTGATCTCGCTTGTAGGCAGAGACCAACGCCTGGGTGATTTTTTCCATCATATATGTCTTGGAAATGCCCTTTTCCTGCTCAATCATGTCCAGGGCCATGAAAAATTCTTTTGCTTCCTCTTCCGGGGTCGGCCCTTTCTTCTTTGTGGTTCTTCTGGCCATGTCACAGCTTCACTCCTTTATTATATCCATGGCGCCGCGGGCAACGCGGTCACGCTGACCTGCCTCGTCGTTGTTAAAACGTCAAGTGCAGACGCACCTGTGCGATCTCTTTCTTGTCAACGGTCATCGTCTGACCGTCCGCCATGGTAATGGTCACCTGGCCTGCCTGATAGCCGGTGAGGGTACCAGTAAACAGTTTGCTTCCCTCTCTGGCACGGTAGAGCTTTACGTCTATCTCCTGACCCATGCACTGGGCAAAGTGCTCCGGCTTCTTCAGTGCCCGCTCCGCACCGGCGCTGCCCACCTCCAGCACATAGCTGCCCTCGACGGGGTCCGCCTGATCCAGCGCATCACTGAGGGGACGGCTCACCGCCTCGCACTGATTGATGGAAACGCCTTCCGCCGCATCCAGCAGCACTCGGAGATACCAAGTACCGCCTTCCCGCACATATTCCACATCCCACAGCGTACAGCCAGCCGCCTCTGCCAGAGGCAGTGCCAGCTCCGCAGCCAGTTCCGTAACCTTCTTCATAAAAAGCAGAACTCCTTCTAACATATTACTGCACCGAATATCGACCCCTGAACCCCTGACACAACTCCGTGTGCTCTGCGCGCAGCTCTTTTTCCATGGGCTGGCGGGAGCCAGGGGGCAGGGTAGGAGCAGATTCCAAGATACCCCGGACACAAAAAAGAGCGGGGCTGCGGCCCCACTCTTATGTTGATACTTACATTATCTTGATACTGATACTATAGCACAGTTTCCTTCTGATGGCAAGTTTTATAGCGATTTATTTTCACATAGCGTCTTTATGACTCCTCCAGAAGCCGTTTGACCACCCGCTCGCTGGCGTTTCCGTCGTCCAGATGGTTGAAACGCTGGTGGAACCGTTGATACTTCTCGTCGTAAGCCGGACGCGCCAAGTCTTCCGGGATGGCGGCAATCAGCTCCGCCTCAGTCTCCACAATGGGGCCGGGCAGCTCCTCCAGGCTCAGATAGAATCCGCGAATGTCATCCCGATAGGCTGCCAGATCATACATATAAAAGAGGATGGGCTTTTTCAGGTTAGCGTAGTCGAAGAACACCGAGGAGTAGTCGGTGATCAGCAGATCGGCAACAATGTAAAGCTCGTTGATGTCGGGCCAGCCGGACACATCGTAGACAAACCCTGCATAGGCGGCGAAGTCAAACTGGCTGGCCACCAGGTAGTGCGCCCGGAAAAGGATGATCACATCCTCTCCCAGCGCTTGACGGAGCCGGTCAAAATCCACCCCCAGCTGATAGCTGTAACCGGTACTGGAATCGTGCTGATTGTCCCGCCAGGTCGGCGCATAGAGGATCACCTTCCGCCCACCGATTGCCTCCGGGGTAATTTGAAGGGATTTTTTCACCCGCTCCACATCCGCCTCAGTGTGGTTCAGAAGAAAATCGTTCCGTGGATACCCCTCCTGAATCACCGCAGATTCTTTCCCAATGGCTTTCAGGTTCCAGGCAGAGGTGAATTTCTCCGTGGCGAACGCAGACGGCGACAGGATATAGCGAAACTTTGCCGCATCCAGATCGTATTTCTGACGAATCTCGCTGTTGCTGTTCATCACATTGCCGTTGGTCTCCAGGTCGTAGCCCAGCCGCTTTAAGGGTGTGCCGTGCCAGCACTCCAGGTAGACCTGATCGGCTCGGGGCCAGATATGATCGCTGACCCGGTAGTTAAAGATCCAGTATTTTGCCGCTGCCATGGCCTTCTGATAGGCAGAGCCGGCCCAGGCCACTACGGAGGTATTGGGGAATTGCTCCTCCAGCCACCGGAACCGCTGGGGCTGCTGGAATACCCACACATAGCGGTAGTTTTGATATTCCTCCCGGTTGACCATATACTCGTACAGGGCACGGGGGGAGTCGGAATAACCACGTCCGGAGAACACACAGAACACCATCAGGTTGGGATCAGTGACAACGCCCCGCACCGCCCGCCGATACACCCAGCCGCGGTAGCGAAAGAGCATATTCCGTACCAGCTTCCGTGCCGGCGGGCACACCTTGACGAAATCGTACATTCCCTTTTTCAACCACTGTTTTACCGTATGCTTGATGCTCCCCGCCATACCTTATACCTCCACAGGTTCTTTCTCTCTCCGCAGCCGGCTGGGCATCTGCTCCAGCAGGAATGCAGTAATCTCTTCTGTATTGTTCTTTTCACCGGTCTCGATGTACTTTTTCCGGTACTCCGTCAAGGCAGCCCAGTCATAGGTTTCCTCTGCCACTGCCTGCACCAGTGCCTCTGCCTCCCGGAAGGATGCGTTGGGCAGTTCCTGCCACAGGTCGATGTTCAGTCCCTGTTCCTGCTGGTACTCGTCGTAGTCGTACAGATACAAATACACCGGTTTGTCCAGAAGACTGGCCTCCAGGGAGGCAGCCGAGTAGTCGGTAACAATCCCATCACACACCTTGAGCATATCGTAGGTGGACCAGCCCTTGCCCACTTGGTGCTCCGGTGCCACGGTGAGATGGCTCATGGGGTGGGGCTTTACCAGCAGCGCCACGTCCTCCATCCCGGCAAAAGCAGCGGTCAGCGCTGCGGCACCTCGGGCCACGCCCTCCCGGAAGGTGGGCAGATAGAGGAGCAGCCATTTTCCGGCCAGCTCAGGACGCTCCTCCAGGAACCGTTCCCGCAGCTCCGGAGCAGGCTCCCGAATGTAGTCCACCCGGGGCATTCCCTTGACCAGTATCTGCTCCGGCAGCATTTGGAACCCCTGCGCGTAAAACTGACGGGTAGCCTCCGAGGTACACAGCACATAGTCGTAGTTCCGATGCATATCCATGGCTCTGGCCAAGACGCTGGACTGGCCACCGGGGCGATCCAGACACTGGTAGCTAAACTGCTTCACCGCACCCACAGCGTGCCAGATCTGCACGAAGGTCTGCTCCTTCTTGTGCCCCAGGATGCACATCTGAATGGAGTATGTATCGGTTACCGCTACGGAAGCGGTGGCCATATGGTACAGGCTTTTCAAAATAAAAATGGAATAGGTTAAAATATTGGTCTTCCGCCGCATTTTCCGGCAGAAGAACTTCACTTCGGTCTCCGGGGACTGTCTTTGGATCTCCTCCGCCAGCATCCGGAAGTCCAATGGAATATTGCTGGACTGACGGGAGAAGAACGCTACTTTATTCCGCACCGGGAAGGGTCGGAACAATAAGTAAAGAAAGCGCAGTCCCAACTTTGCGATCCGCAGCAGAATTGACATAGCTTCCACCTCCCGTTCTGCTTTTGCGATTTCTTTTGGGTTCGCCTTATCATAGTGCGGCACCGTCACGCTGTCAATGAGAGTTTCTTCCGACCCACATACATTTTTATGATAGCAAACTTTGTCAAAAAAGGCAATCCGTACTCCAGCGTGGGGGGTGCATCACCGTGGGCTTCCCTTGTCCTCTGCACAGCCGGAAAGTCAAAACCACCAGTTGAACCGGTGGCATGTGCAGGCTCTATAAGAGGCAAATACTGGTGGATGCTCTCTTAAGAGGGCATCGAAAGATCCGCCAATCACATTATTACTGTGGTCTCCCACTCGGGAGCTGTTTCTTTTTGCAGCTTTTTCAATATCCCATAAAGCTTGATACACTCATATGAGGCGATATTTGCATCTTCATTTTGAATGTGGTGGACTATTTATGTCTTCCATGACAAAACCTCCCATGCTTACTTTTGTGGTTGGCAGACCATCTTTAGTTTAGCATAGGAGGTTTTTCCCCTGTTCTATTAAGCTTTTTTATTGCCCGCCAGTTCGGCTGGTGGTTGTTTCATGCCGATTCGGCACCAACAGAAGACCGCGGGATATGGCAAATATCCTGCGGTCTTTCCGAGAGAAGCATATGAGGTTCTTCGTGCGTTTGGTTGTGATTATTTAATATGTAATATGGAAAATGCTTATTTTGCGTCCTGTCCCGCGATATAGCTCACCAAGTCAATGAGCTTGTTGGAGTAACCCCATTCGTTGTCGTACCAAGCCACCAGCTTGACGAAGTCTTCGCCCATCATGATGCCGGCCTTCTCATCGAAGATAGCGGTATTGTAGTTGCCCCGCAGGTCGCTGGAGACCAGCTCATCGGTGTTGTACTCGATGATGCCCTGCATTTCGGTCTCAGCCGCTTCCTTCACGGCAGCGCAGATGGCTTCGTAGGTGGTAGGAGTCTTGAGCTTTACAGTCAGATCCACTACGGACACGTCGTTGGCAGGGATGCGGTAGCTCATACCGGTGAGCTTCCCTTTCAGCTCGGGGATGACCAGCCCCACGGCTTTCGCTGCGCCGGTGCTGGAGGGAATGATGTTGTTGAACACGCTGCGACCGGTTCTCCAGTCGTCGCCGCCGTTGCAGTCAACTGCCTTCTGCTTGGACGTGGCGGCATGGATGGTGGACATGAGACCAGCTTCGATGCCGAATTTATCGTTGATAACCTTGGCCAGAGGTGCCAGGCAGTTGGTGGTGCAGGATGCGTTGGAAAGGATCTTCATATCCGGGGCATAAGTCTGATTGTTTACGCCCATAACGAAGGTGGGAATTCCGTCGCCCTTGCCGGGTGCGGAAAGAATGACCTTCTTTGCGCCGCCGACGAAGTGCTTTTCACAGCCTTCGACGGTACGGAACTTGCCGGTGGATTCAATGATGTACTCTGCGCCAACGCTGGCCCAGTTGATTTCTTCTGGCTTATCCTCGCTGAATACCTTAATAAACTTACCATTGATGGAGATACCGCCGTCTACCGCCTTGATCTCACCCTGGAACCGGCCAAAAACGGAATCATAGGTCAGCATGTAAACCATGCGATCCAAGTTCGCGTTACGCACGTTAATTGCACGAACCTCGATATTGGTTTCACGGGTTTCCAGGCTGCGCAGAACAACTCTAGCGATACGACCAAAGCCGTTAATACCTACTTTCACAGATGCCATCATACATTACCTCTTTTTACCTAGTCAAATTTCAATACAATTGGAAGGATGTTTGAACATATCCTGCCTTTTCCCCTACATTGTAGCATTTTTTTTGCAAAAGTCAACCACTTTGCCATAAGTCTTTTCAGGATGTAGCACACTGACCCCGGGCTCCCTCCTCACACCCAGGTACTACCCAGATGTATGCACCGCGCTTCCCGTCCAGAACCGCAAAACGCGCAGACCGAACCACATTCGCCTGCGTGTCCTGATCTGCCCCCTGTCGCCTCAGTCCAGATAAGCACCACCTTATAATGATGGTACTGTTTACGAAGCTTCAGCACCGGGGCGCCATCCTCCAGTGCATACGCCTCGTCCACCACATAGGCCACCTGTTTTTGCTCCAGTCCCCGCTTATAGTGTTCCAGACTTTCCTGGGCCTGCTAAACCGCCTCGTTCTGTTCCAGCTTATCGTTGCGCGCAAAGGGAAGGGTCTGTGCCAGGCAGGCAAACTTCATACGGTTCATTGTTTTCCCTCCTGAACGGGTTCACGTCCCTCTAAAAAATCCTACTGATTGATAATCTAAACCTATTTTGCCATCTTTCCCCCGTTAATGTAATAGATTATTGTGACAAAAATGCTTTTTTGCCTCTTTTGACCACGGATTTTTGGAAGATTTTTGGTCAAATCGACTACTTAACTACCCTTATAATTTTTCTTATTTTATGATATAATAGATTGAGAAAAATTATATCTACACATCTGGAGAAGGGGGAATTACTATGCTAAAAGAAGGCGACTTGGTAATGCATGAGACAGCTGGCGTATGCCGCGTGAACGGTGAGACCAAACTCGATGGACTTTCAGGTATGTACTACATACTCTGCCCGCTGTATATGAAGGACGCAACATTTTACACCCCCCGGGACAATGGCAAGGTGAAGATCCGCCCTGTGATGAGCCGGGATGATGCGTTAACGCTGATTGATTCACTGCCCGGCGTAACTCCGGTCAAGTTCGTCAACTTCAACGATCAGAAGCAGCGCAGCAACGAGATCCTCAAGTCCGGTGACAGCCTCCAACTGGCCAGCCTCACCAAAAGCCTGTATTGCGAGCAGAAAAAGCGGATCAAGCTAGGCAAGAAATCCAGTCTAAATGACTCCGCCCTGCTGAAAAAGGCAGAGCTGCTGCTCTTCGGTGAGTTGGCCACTGCCCTGGAAATTGAGATGGAGCAAGTGCAGACATACATCTCTGAAAAACTGGTGCCCTGACCGATCCCGACCGGACTCCGGTCAGCTGGTATCATAGCCGTTGCCCCACAGCGTTTTCGAACTGCTGCGGGGCATTTTTTCGGCATATTTCAGCACTTTTGCCACCGCCTCCCATGGGCAAATTGTTGAAATATGTCTGCTATCGTGTTAAAATGAGCACATTGATTTTCAGATTGGATGTTCCCGTGGGGAACTTTTTGAGGCATTGCGTCCTGCTCTGACTCCCAACAGACTTCTATATTCAGTATTTTAACGGAAGGGGTTTTTTGCATTATGGAAAACACACAACCTGCCAAACCAACTGCCGGTGGCTGGAAACGACGTCTCGGCTTTTCCGCCGCCGTTTCGGCTGCCCTGGCCTTTACACTCTGTCTCTTTGGCCCTCTGGATCTGTTTTTTAATAACTACGAACAGCTCTGGTTCAACTTCCAGGATATTATTGCCGGCGTCTCACTGACTGCATTGATGATCTTTCTCCTGGGTACCACTCTGGGCACACTGCTCCGCGGAAAGCTCCACAGTATTTACATGGCTCTGATGTTCGGCGGCCTCTTGGGTCTCTACGTCCAGGGCAGCTTCATGAACAAGAATTACGGCACCCTCAACGGAAAATCTGTGGACTGGGGCGCCTACACCGGCTACGGCATCGTTAACACCATCGTATGGCTGGTGTGCCTGCTGCTGCCGCTGATTCTGATGCTGGTGCTGAAAGAGAAGAAAATGCGCCCGGTGTTCCTCTTCCTCTCCTGCGCCCTCATCCTCATGCAGGGTGCTTCCCTGGTGGTCTCCTACCTTAACTACCCCACCGTCACCGAAAACGCCACCCTCACCACTGACGGGATCTACACCCTGTCGAAAAAGGACAACACCGTTGTGTTTATCGTAGATACTCTGGATGAGGTCTACTTCCAGGAACTGATGCAGAACCACCCCGAGTACAAGGAGCAGCTCCAGGGGTTTGTCAGCTACGATGACGCCATGGCCTCCGGCGCCCGGACCCCGGTAGCGCTGCCTCTGCTCCTGACCGGCATTCCCAGAACCACTACCGGCACCTACGCCGAATACATCGACTACACCTGGAAAAATGAAACCGTGTTCCGGGATCTGAAAGCCGCAAACTACGACACCCGGTTATTTACTGAATCCCACTTTGTCTCCCAGGCTGCCGAGGATGTGGTAGATAACCTGGAGATGTCCACCAGCAGCGTAGGCAATTACCCCGGTCTGATCAAAAAACTATACAAGCTGACTCTGTACAAGTACAGCCCCCATTTCCTGAAGTGGCGGTTCTGGATGTACACCGGCGATTTTGACAAGTTCATCAACGACGATGAGTACATCGTAAACGATGCCCTGCTGTACAAGAACTATCAGAACAGCGACGGTTTCACCTACACCGATGACGAAAAATGCTTCCGACTCTATCACCTGATGGGTGCTCATGAACAGTTTACCCTCCGAGCAGACGGCACGCGCAGCAATGGTAAAACCTCCATGGAAGAACAGACGGTAGGTGCGTTCCACATTCTCTTCGATATGCTGGATGATATGAAGGAAAATGGCGTCTATGAGAAGTCCAACATCATCATTATGGCTGACCACGGCGATCATGGAAACTGCCAGTACGCTGCCTGTCTGTACAAGCCCGCCGGTGCTACTGACCCCTACTCCGTCAGCAGCGCCCCCATCTCCTTCTTAGATTTGCCTGCCACCATCGACTCCATTGCCGGCGGTGACTTCTCCAAGGTCGGCTCCGGCATGACCTTCTTTGACAGCAAGGAGGGAGACACTCGAACCCGGAAAATGTACCTGAACATCGGCAATAACGCCACCTTTATTACCGGCGAGTACGAATCCACCGGTCACGCATCCGATACGGATCAGATGAAGCTGGTGAAGCAGTACGAGGTTCTGAATTCCTCCGGAGCAAAACCGTACACCCTGGGCACTGAGCTATTCTTCACCAGCGCCAGTGCCACTGGTAACATCTACTGTACCCACGGCTTCCGCAGCGCCGCGACTAAGACAACTCGGATGGAGGGACGATACGCTCAGATGGTAATTCCCATCCAAAATCCCCCCGACAGCGGCAAGATTCGGTTCAACTTAGAGTACAGCTCTGTGATGAGCGAGAGCAACATGGTAGTTTCGGTAGCCGGTGAACAGGTTTTCCAGCAGAACATGAAAAAGACCCGCGGGCGAAAAAACATCTCCTTTACCGTTCCCGTCAGTGCGTTGGAAGACGGCACGCTGACTGTTGACTTCACCTTTACCGATATCCCGGAAAGTGAAGAGGATAAGGAAGCCGGTACACGAATGCAGACGGTACGAGCCACTAAGCTGGTCATCACCGCCGAAGACTGAAGGGGGAACGCAATCCAATGAGCACAATAATGAACTGGCTTGGCGTTCCGCTGGGCTACATCATGTACTTCTGCTACCATGTGGCGGAGAATTACGCCCTGGCCATCCTGCTGTTCACCCTGGTGACCAAGGTTGTCCTGCTGCCAGTGGCCATCTGGGTTCAGAACAACGGCATTAAAATCGTCCGGCTGACTCCGGAACTGAACCACATCAAAGCCAACTTTATCGGAGATCACGACCGGATCGCTGAGGAGACCCAGAAGCTGTACAAACGAGAAAAGTACAATGCCTTCGCCAACCTGATCCCGACCCTTGTCCAGCTGATCCTGCTGATCGGTCTGATTCAGGTGATCTACCACCCCCTGAACAGCATTTTCCACACCTCAGACTCTCTGGTCAGCGCGCTGGTCGCCCTCACCGGTCAGCTCACCGGCTGCGACGTAGACGCAGGCTCAGTGCAGCTCACCGTGGTTCAGGCCATCCAGTCCGGTCAGTTTACCGATGCGTTCCAGGCCGTCCCGGGCATGACCGCCGGTCTGATGGAGCAAATCAACGCCTTGAATCTAAACCTGATGGGTCTGAACCTAGGCGACATCCCCGCTACCGCCGGGGGGCTGGCACTGCTGGTTCCCATATCCGCCGGACTGGCAGCCTTCATCCTCTGCCTGTCTCAGAACCGCATGAACCCGCTCCAGGCTGAGCAGGGTATGGTGGGACAGTTAGGCACAACCCTGTTATCTGTAGGAATTGCCCTGTTTTTAGGGTTCTTTGTCCCCGCTGGCGTAGGTCTGTACTGGATCTTCTCCAACCTGTTCACCATCCTCCAGCAGTTCCTGCTCAACAAAATCATCGTCCCCAAAAAGCACATCGATTACGAGGCCCTGAAGGAGAGCAAGCAGGCTCTGGCGGAGCTGGACAATCTGGGCAGAAAAAAGAAATTGTTCTCCAACGACCCGGATGCCAAGCGGGAAAAGGCCGACTACAAGCGGTTCTTCTCCATCGTCAATAAGCATGTTGTCTTTTACTCCGAGAAGAGCGGATTTTATAAGTACTTTCAGGATACCATAGCATACCTGCTGACCTACTCCAACCTGGTGATCCACTACGTCACCAGTGATCCCGACGATCAGATTTTTCAGATCGCAGAGCAGGAGCCCCGGATCAAGCCCTACTACATCGGGGAAAAGCGATTGATCACCCTGATGATGAAGCTGGAGGCCGATCTGGTTCTGATGACCATGCCGGACATCGAGACCTTCCACATCAAGCGCAGCTATATCAAGAAGGACATTGAGTATGTCTATTTGTTCCACGGCTTCGCCAGCACCCATATGGTACTGCGGGAGGAAGCGCTGGATCATTACGACACGATTTTCTGTTCCGGACCGGTACAGATGAAGGAGATCCGCGCCAGAGAACAGCTGAAAGAGCTGCCAGAGAAAACCCTGGTGGATACCAGCTACGGCGTCATCGAACACCTGCGGGCAGCCTACGAAGCAATGGATCACACCGCCCACCAGCAGCCACAGATTCTCATCGGACCCTCCTGGCAGAAGGACAACATTATGGATTTCTGCATTGACCCGCTGCTGGAGCAGCTCCTCCATAAGGGCTATCGCGTAATTCTGCGGCCCCATCCCGAATGGCTCAAGCGGTACCCCCAGCGGGTAGAATCCTTTGAAGCCCGGCACAGCGCAGAACTGGCTGCCGGAGACTTCGAGTTTCAGACTGATTTCTCCTCTGGGGACACGGTATACCAGTCCGACCTGGTGATCACCGACTGGTCCTCCATCGCCATGGAGTTCTCCTTCACCACCCGGAAACCGTCTCTGTTCCTCAATACCCCCATGAAGGTGATGAACCCCAACTACAAGGAACTGGGTATCGAGCCTCTGGACATCACGCTCCGAGACAGCCTGGGCAAGAGTGTTGATCCCGATCAAATGGATGTGGCTGGCCAGATGGTGGCAGAGCTGCTGGAAAACACCGCACTGTATGAGGAGAAAATTGACGGCTTAATCCACACCCTGATGCCCAACTTCGGTCACAGCGGTGAAATCGGAGGGAAATACATCCTCCGTTCCCTCCAGGAAAAAATCCAGCAGCGCAAGTAACCCTCAAAGACGGAATCGGAATCTCAGCAACACCACAGGATCATCTGAGTGGGGACTCATAGCAAGAAAGGGAAGAAGGTGCTGGAATACGCACTGCCCCCCTATGAAGAATACTATCCGAACGCAAAGTTTATTCAACGCAAAAGGAGCGATTTACCATGAAGAAAGCACGCAATCTGTTATTACTCACCCTTTGCACAGCGGTTATGCTGTCCAGCTACGCCTGCGCCTATATTGATCCCTCGGTTATGACCTACACCATTCAGGCCATTGCCGGCGTGATCATCGCAGTGGGCGCCGTAGCGGGTATCTATTGGCGCCGCGCCAAGAAAAAGGTCAGCGAAAAGCTGGGCATTGACGAGAACCGGAATAAGGAAGTGGAATCCGACGTTCTGGAGATCAAAGAGGACACTCAGGCAACCAGTGACCTAAAGCAGACGACTTCCGATCTAAAACAGGCGACCACTGACCAGACAAAGGACTAATTTACTTGCAGAGAAAGAGCTGACACAACATCTGTGTCAGCTCTTTTCGCTTCCCTGCCCCGGAAAAGTGCGCTTTTTATCGCCGGGAGTCCGGCGTCCCGAGCGTTTTGTGGAATGCAAAACCTCGCCGCAGGCGGAATTCACTTCCGCCGAGGATGTTGCATAAATCGGGGCTCCCAAAGGACGGCGACTTTTGAGAGTGCGGGAGACGAGGCTCGAACTCGCTTCCCTGCCCCGGAAAAGTGTGCTTTTCCGGGTACCCGGGTACCTCTGATTACAAAAATCCGCCGACTAGCGGATTTTTGGTGGAGGCAACGAGTTTAGCCATGCAAAAAACAAACCCGGTACCTCACTTGGTACCGGGTTGAAAATTTGGAGCGGGAGACGAGGCTCGAACTCGCTTCCCTGCCCCGGAAAAGTGTGCTTTTCCGG
>ENA-UOOI01003164-UOOI01003164.1-fermentation-metagenome-genome-assembly--contig:-NODE-3164-length-12862-cov-3.657687_pt1 | contig 12862 bp, 7 predicted proteins | sample MGYA00245779_ERZ724027 | MGnify/ENA primary metagenome ERZ724027 (study PRJEB28704, sample SAMN03018318) | fermentation metagenome | biome: anthropogenic terrestrial biome; feature: soil; material... | reverse complement strand
GAAGAAAAATAAAGCAGGTAATATTTTTGAATCAGTCACTGGTCTTTCAAAGGTACAAATCGTCCCTTTGACTGCGGATCCAAAATCAGCGGAAAAAGAAGATCCCGCCGCATCGTCACAGCCGCGGCAGGATCTTCCCTCTACGTATGAAATAAAATAAGCGTCTCCATCAGATTGTGTGGGTAACTTTTTTAAGGGAAAGTCAGCTTTCCCTGGTGAGCATACTTGCAACATTAAGATAGTCCTTTGATTCATTGATTTACCAGAAATTACTTGACGGTTAATCCAATTCAGGCGACGGGCAAATCACGGGCGCCCGTAGGACGTTTTTTTACCCTTGATGCCACGGCAGACTCGTGCTCTATCGCCTGTTAACTTTCAAAGCACGATCAAAATGAAATGATCTCTTAACAGACATTTGGCTTTTCATGCTATTTCTACTCACACATACTGATGAAGATCCCTTTTAATGACATCTTTCAATTTTCTTCCGGACTCTGTAGGCAATTTTCAAGTACTTTGTCCCGGCCTTTGAAACCATTTCTCCGGAAGGTATTTTGCCGTATTTTGAAGCATCGCATTAAAAAGCTTCCGTCCGTCTGAAGGGCTGAGGGTAACCTGCGGGTCGTTCATAAACGTGGTAAAGGCAAGCGAACGGTCACAAGTAAGTGCGGCCTTTAAGGTATTCTCCTGATTATGGATGTGAAGATCCACAAGAGCCGAAATATTGCCGGGAAGCGGACCCGCGTAGACGGGGGAGATATTATCCCTGCGAAAAAGTGCGTTTGTCTCCACAACAGACCCTGAAGGAAGATTTGGAATCTGGCCGCGGTTCGGGATGTTGACATTGCTTACCATATCCCCGAGACCCAGAAGTGCCTTGATCAGAAGATGCCCTTCTTCGCCGGACGGTTTCAGGTTTACCGGTTCTTCTCCCGAAACAAGACGCCGGCTTTTTTGCAGCCGCTTTCCAAGATCCTGTATCCTCCAGTCCACACTGGTCAGCGCAAATTTCCACCGGTGGACTGTTTCCGGATCCCTTAAGTACCACTGCGGCGTAAATTCCGCGAGATGTCGATCACCCGCTGCGGCAATCAGTCCATAATTTCGAAAAAGGTCAAATTTGACCCGGTGGGCGCACGCGAAGGAATCATTCATCCAGTTGTGACCGCTTACATCTTCATACCCCGTTTCATAGTACTTGCCAACAAATTTGCGGTAAAGAGGGAAAAGGTCCATTCCCCGGTAGGAAGCAGACGAAAACCAAGTAAAATGGTTGATACCGAGTACGTTTGTTTTGATTTTCTGGCGAGGAACGTCTGGTATTCCCAGCTCTTCCCGAATAACGGCCGAAAGAAGCTGCTGAGTTCCGAATACTTCGTGGCAGCAGCCGAACGCCTTGACCGTCGGAAAAATCTCATAAAGAGTGCGCACGCAGAGTGACATCGGGTTTGTATAGTTCATGACCCAGGCTCCTGGGCAGTAGTCTCGGATAGCCTTTGCAAATTCCACATACATGGGAATGGTCCTTAAAGCCCGCATAAAGCCGCCCGGACCGATAGAATCGCCGACAGACTGGTAGATGCCGTATTTCTCCGGCGCATGCACATCCGACTTCATTTCTTTAAACGTACCCGGCAAAATGGAAATTACAACAAAATCCGCGTCTGTCAGCGCTTCGCGAAGAGAAGCGACGGACTTATACTGCCACTTTGATACGGCGCCCGGAGCGTCGGATATCCTTTTTCCGATGGTTTCATTATTATTTGCCGCCTGCCTGTCTATATCATACAGTCGGACATCTCCTTCCATCTGCCCGTCAAGGGCAAGATCCTTCATGAATCCCCATGCCCATCCGCGCGACCCTCCGCCGATATAGGCAATGTGAAGATCTTTCACCTGATCCTTATCATAATACACTTGTCCCGCCTCCATTCTATTGAATCATCTGGATGATTTCAGTATAATGGAAAATTGGGAAAAAACTATAGGACGATTGCCAGGAACGGAGGATTTTCAACACAGGTTGCTTTTTAGGGAGGAATAAAAATGCATCAGGTTCTTTTTTCCGGAGCAACGGCAGATGTATCGGTAGAACAGATTCGCTGCAGCGGGTCTGGCACCATGCGTAAGCATCACCTTCACGGCACCTGCGAAATCTATTACCTGATGGAAGGCGAAGTTTCCTATTTTATTGAAGATGAAACTTACCTGCTGAAAAAGGGCGGAATCGCCTATATTAACGAAGACAGAATCCACCGGACTGCTTATGTGCCGTCAGGAGCCCATGAGCGTGTTCTAATCGAGCTGGACGCGCGTTTCCCGGAAAAAGTACGGCGCCTTTTCCCAGCCCTTCCATTTGGGACCTTCCTTTTCGGAGACTGTGCCGTGTTTCAGCTGAATCCGGAAGAACAAAAGCAAATGGAATCTCTTCTTACCGGACTCATTCTGGAATTAAGCAGCAAAAAGCCGGGCTGCCAGGACGGTGTGCGGATTCTGCTGACAGCACTTCTACTGGGAATTTTGCGAAAAAGTGCCGAATCCGGCGGATCCTGCTTTCCAATTCGAAACTCAAAAAATGGAAAAGTATATCAGGTAATTGATTACTTAACGGAAAATTATGCGTCTCCGGGTTCCCTTAAGGATCTAAGCAAACGGTTTTATCTCGATAAATACTATCTTTGCCACTTATTTAAAAGGGCGACGGGGCTTACTATCCGGGAATATCTTAATGCTGTAAGGCTAAAAAAAGCAAAAGCACTTCTTTCCGACGGGAAAAATCGGAGTATCACGGAAATTTCCCGCGACATAGGATACGAAAGCGTGACGCACTTCGACAGGGTTTTTCGGGAATATATCGGCCAGTCACCTTTAAAATACCGAAAGATCCATAAAGACGCTATCTCTGACTCCTCTCTGCATAACTGATGTCCCAAACTGTATACATAGGATCCTGCGCTTTGACCTTGTGTCCCCAATGGCAGTTCCCTTAAAGAAGGAATCATTGCCATTAGAGCCTGCAGCTGTGCCATGAAAAGCAGAGGGGGACGATCCACATACAAATGTTGGCCTTTTCTCCGAAGCCACTTTCAATTGATAGGTTGGTCCTTCCTGAACGGTTAACTACTTTCCTGTATCCAGTTCGACGTAGTTCGGATTTTACCGTCGCAACCAGGAGAAGGGGACTGCCGTTGATATAGATTCCTGCTTTTTCACCTGGAGCACCGACAGCCTTCAATTTAAAAAAATAATCATGTTCTGACCTTACAACCTGTTCCATTTCAAAAACGCCTCTGACGCTTCCTAGCGCCAGAGGCAAAATATAACAGCTTATATTTGTTAATTTATCATTCTAAGATTTGATAGGTTTTTACTTTCCAATTATTTTTACTCTTTACTGCGTGAAACGAAAGTTTTTGGGATTTTCCGTCTGTCAATGTAATTTGATATTCCGCGGTTACCGATCCGTTTTCGATATTTTGGGAATCCACTTTTAAAGAAAGTGATTTCCAGTGAACGGATTTTCCATCCATACTGAAATCATTCTGTTTATCTTCCGGATCGGAAAGGTTCCGTTTCATTTCACGAATGTCGCCTATCAGGTATGCTTTCACAAACCGGTTTGCGGTTTTCTGGAAATTCTGCCCATCCTCACTCTCCAGAAAATTCTGTGGTTCTGACACAGTGGATATCTGGGATTCAGCCTGAGAAATTCGCTCCGGTTCGGAAAAGCTGTCAATCAGATATTTTCCGTCTTTTTTTACAAAGGTCAAGGACTGCTCATAATCACCTGCAAAGCCGGTCGACGTGGCATATTGGTAAATGACCTTGGCACTGTTTTGAGCCGCTGTAACCGCATAGCTATCTACCCATGGACTGGATACACCGGTCGACCAACCCATGGATTTGAACTGTTCCAATACGGCGGACTGGCATTTCGGTGTCATCAGGGCGTACTGCGCTTTCCCGTCCCGCTTTTTAACAGCTTCTGCCCATTTTTCAGCTGCTTTCTGAACAGGACTTTCCGTGCTCTGCTGGCTTACCTCCGGTTGACTCACAACAGGTTTCTGTTCCTCATGTCGGTCTGCTGCAAACACCGTACCCGTCCCCGCTGTCCCGATCAGGATGACACAGAGGATAAGAACGCCTGTCTTTTTCTTTCTCGTATCGAGGACAGATAAAATCCTTTTTTTCATTCCGGCTCTGCCGCTGTAAAAATTAGTGGAAAATGCTGTCCGGGCCAGCGGCTTTCTGCGAATTGCCTTTAAGATCGTCTCTCCATACTTTTTTCTGCTTTCTATCCCCGTCCCGCTAACCGCTTCGGCATCACAGGAAATCTCGCACTGCAGGGCGATCGCCTTTCCCATCAGATAAACGATGGGATTAAACCAGTGAATCGCTGTTGCCAGAATCACAAGGCTTTTAAACCAGAGATCCTTTCTCTTATAATGAACCAGCTCATGCCGGAACAGGCAGGGAAGCGCTTCCGCAGAATAATCCGGACTGGGCAACAGGATCATGGGATTTTTAAAGCCTGTCATCATCGGGCTTGAAATGAAAGGGCAGAGGGCAAGATTTACATGGGTCGAAATATTCAGATCTTGTCTTGCTTTTTCCAGAAGAGAAAGCGTTTCCGGGCTGTCAACCGGTTCCCCCCAGCGCCTGATCATTTTTAGAAATCGGATGTGCTGCAGGGCATGGGCAAGAAGAAAAAGAACGGCGCCGGACAGCCAAATTGCAAAAAGGACCGCCGCCCAGGGAAAGGCTGAAAATCTTTCCTCGCCTGCCGTTGCGCTTCTCGCGGTAAAAGCGGTGATTCCCCCGGCGTTTTGAAGGAAAGCTTTCTGGATCGGTATGGATATCCTCTCTGCCTTTCCGATTTCTACTGGAATAGGAAACCGGAAAGGGATTAGGAAACCCGCCACGATGACCAGCCAGGTGCCGTAAATCCATCCTGCCTGATACCGTTTCGACAAAATCGGCGTAAGGGCCATCAGTGCAAGCGCGACTATGGACATGGCAATGGAATTCTGAACCAGCGACGTTAAAAAATCTCCCATCTCATCCCCTCCGCTCCTTAATAAGCTTCATCAGATCATCAATGTCCCTGTCGCTGATTTGTTTTCCGTCGTATAAGGTGTTGACCAGACTAAGAAACGAATTCCCGTGATATTGTCGAAGAAAATTTCCCGTTTCAAATTCCAGATAGTCTCCTTTTTTCACCAGCGGATAGTAAGTCCGTTCCTTGCCTTTTTTCTCTGTCCGCAAAAACCCTTTTTTAACCAGCCGGAGCATCAGGGAAATTGCAGTCGGAGCTTTCCAGTGATATTTATCTCCAAGCTGCCGCATAACTGTCGCGGTGGTAATGGGCGGATCGTTTGCCCAGACTACCAGCATAATTTTAAATTCTGTATCCGGCAGCTTTTTTAATCTATCCAACGCATCGCCTCCTTTCAGCACACGCTTCCTTAGTATTTTACATCTGCCTAATAGTAAAGTCAATAGATTTAAGGGATATTCTTTTATTCAGAATGTGTTTTCCCCCTGGTACCGGCCTTACGAAGCGACGACAAAAAAGCCTCCGAACACCCGAAGGAGACGGAAGCCGAAGAAATGATCCGATTTTTTGTTGCCGCTTTTCTCTGTGTGGTACTCCCTCCAGGCTATTTCTTGCTATCCTTTAAGTGTGAGAAAAGGAGGCAAATCGCTGGAGGAGACAAATATCATTTCCCCGTGACTGTCCAGATCGATGCTCTCAAATATATGAATCAAATTCTCAAAAGTTTCGTTCCTGCTTTTCCCGCAAAGCAACCTTCTTCTCCGTTTGTTGTGATGATTCCCGCCATGCTGGTACTTTCATCGCCGACAAGCACGGCTTTGTCGTTTACACGGACAAGGGGGCATATTTTCTGACAATCTGATCCCATGTCCTGCGCAACTTTTCCAGCGTCCAGGCGTTGGAGCGAAAAAACGATATCAAGGACTTATTGATATAAATTAAAATTTTGCTCTTCCGTTGACTTATATCAATCATATCGATAATAAGGGAAAGATCAACGAGAAGCGACCGATTCGGTTTCCCGATTTCGATCGCTTCCTAAATATCATTTGATGCTTATTTTATAATGTTTCCAATAGTTCTAGGGACTTTCTCTCCATTCAAATAGAATCCGGCACTTTGTCCTTGCTTTCCAATGGCAGTTACTTTAAAAAAGTAATCATTCCCAGAAGAACCTGCAAATGTAACATGAAAAGCAGATGGCGTGCCACATACAAATGTTGGTTTTTTAGCCGAAGTCACTTTAAACTGGTACGACTGACCTGCATGAACGGTCAACCACTTGCCTGTATCCAATTTTACATAATTTGGATTTGATTTTACCGTTGCAATCAGGAGACGAGGACCACCATTGATATAGATTCCTGCCTTTTCACCTGGAACACCGACAGCCTTTAATGTAAAGAAATAATCATTACCTGACTGGACAACCTGTTCGATTTCGAAGACACCTGGAGTGCCAATCGCAAAAATAGGAGCTTTACCATTTTTGCTGGTTATCTTAAATTGATAGGTACCAGAAATTGCAAAGTCCCATGTTGTATCGCTGACAAAATTCGGTTCAGGCTTTACTGGAGGAACTATGTTATTTTCGTCTGGTGACTCATGTTCATCGTCCGAATTCCCACCTATATAAGAAAATTTTGCTGTTATTGTGACATGATTAGCCGGCATGGTGAATACTGTAGATGCACTGTCATCATTGGTGAATGTTCCGCCATTGTCAGTAATCCAAGATCTAAATTTATATCTGTTATTAGCAGTGGCTTTTATAGCAATTTTTGTACCTGCGGCATACACTCCATTCGTTCCTGAAGTAATCCTTCCGCCCTTACCTGCAACAATTTGTAGAGTATAAGTTGGCTCTGATGGCTTTCTATAATTATAGAATGCAGACATTTCAGAAATATCACTATCAATGTAGTATATTCTATCTCCATGTGCAGTTACGGTAAAGGAATAAGAACCATCTTCGGTAATTACTTTTGTGAAATCATATGAAGGCTCTCTTGAAGTAACTGGATCCCCATATTTTTCATTGTCCTTGTATAGCTGAACTGAATAATCGGTGGAATTATTCACCTCATTCCAGTCTGCCTTTCCAGGAATCGTAACATCCCATTTCAGTCCTGTCGGTTGATCAAGTTTTATTGTCTCTGGTTTACTAAATCTCAATCCTTTAAACAAGGAAGGATCTTTTCCCCTTCCAATCCCGGATCCCCATTCGATCCAGCCTTTTCGACCACTCCCATCATTGTCATTAACTAACAGAGAAATGCTGATTAATTCTTCGGTTGGGATTGACTGCTGAATTTCATCCCATGGATATGCCAGTTCATATGTTGTCAGTTTCTTTGCGTCATCTCTTTGAATCGCCAAATCTGCTTTATCAACGAGACCTTGATTTGGTATCCACCGATAAGCTTGCGGCCCTTCTGGAGTAAGTGCGGCCCCGAGCTCAGTCCAGCTGTTATCAGTTTCTCCAGGCGCACCGGCAGAAACCGCAAACTGCATTCCGTCACCGAGCCATGTATTACCTTCAACAGAGGTTTGGCAATGAATATCATCAAGGATTTCAGCAGAAAGATATAAATTGTTTGCGTCGTAGGTAATCCATAATTTTCCACTTAAATCATCAGGAATAATTTCTCCGACATTTCCGCCCGTATCTACAAACCTTCCATCATCCTGCAAAACGATAGGAGTTATACCATCCAGTTGATCAAGTTTGCCATCAACTTTAATTTTTTTATTTATAATTGGAATATAGCTTTCTGGATTATTAATTGTTATCTTCCCTGCATACTCCAGAGAGGGCGTGCCTATAATATTTAAAGTGACAGCAGCATCGTAAGTTTGGCCTGAAGGTAGTGTTGGAATCGGTAAATCTATTGTTTGCTCAGAAGAACCTGGTAATGGTACAGATATATCTTTGGAACCTATCTGATCACCGAAGCTCCAGTTTATATTTTCCGTTTGATATTCAAATTTGGAATTATTATAAACTTTCACGCGATATATATCTTTATCATCAACCAATGAATGAACCGCTTGGATGGAAAGTGGAGTTGATACTGCCACATTGACTGTAAGCATTCCCACTCGTTTATCGTTTGAAATAATATTTCCGATAAAATCCCTAGTACCTACAGAAATATTGTCCCATGGGATAGAAATTGAGACTTCATCTGATCCGTTTTGTAATGGATATTCTTGATCTTCAATAGAAAATTTCGTGTTTTCAGGAAGTGTTCCAGATGATGTATCTACTAAAAGTTTTAAGTTATAATCTTGACCAACAAAACCTGTATCAGAAGCCTGAAGCGAGAAAGGTCCGCCAGAAACAATCTTAGAAACTGTTCCTTCCAGATATAGAGGACTATCAGAAGCCGTAAGGTAAATGTTGCCATCGGAATCAGGATCCAGTATCGTTTCTTTCCCGACCATGTCTGTTACTCTAACGGATCCATCAGTTTTAAGCGTTACATTAGATGCATTCGAAGACCACAGTGTCCGTATATCTTTTCCATCACGCTGGAATTTATAACAGTAGATATTTTCTCCAATATCTTCCTGACCTATATAACTGGCATTTGTCAATTCCCTTGTCAAGACCGAATAGGTTACATATGCCGGTTTGGGAACATATGCACCTCTTGGGTCAGCTTTTCCACGTGAAAATCCAAAATTAGCTTCATTGGATCCTTCATCCAGTCCACAAAGATTTGTATACCAGTAAAATTTCTCTACTCCATGAGTCAGGGATAATACAATACTGCGAACCAGATAATCGGCTTGTGTTTCTTCACTTACGCCGTTCCAAGCCTTATGGGTCGGCCATCCGCATTCCGTAATCCATAGCGGTTTTGGCTGTCCATTATTATATTCCTTTATGAGATCCTGAACAGGAGCAATATCTTTCAGAAGTGTTTCCGGCTCTGCAGGATAAGGATAAGGATGGATGGACACGACGTCCAAATATTTTAAACCTCCAAGTGCAAACAGAGATTTCAGCCAATCTACCGGTGCTCCGGAAGTAGTTGGTCCAACTACTGCCACATCAGGATGCGTTTTCTTGACAGCTTCATATGTCTCTTTTAATAAATCGTAATAATAGGAAGGTTTCCCTTTTGTTGGTTCTTCTCCGGTAAGATTAAATTCATTATAAACCTCTACCCATTTCATCTGATCCTGATAATGATCAAGCAGTTCTACTCCGTAGTTTGCAAACGCTTTCCGGCCTTCGTCTGTATAGGGAAAACCATTATCATCATAGAGAGGATTCGTATGGTTGAGAATAATAAAGGGATTTATATTATTATTCTTATATCGATTCATCATGTCCTCATGATGCTGTGGATGGGTATATACACCTTTTTCTTTCTCTACTTCGCTCCAATACAATTCATCCCGTGCATCCTTGATACCGGCCTTCTGAAGCAAAGGTAAATACTGTGGATCATTCTCATACTGAAAATGTGCTGAAACCCCAAATGGAGAATCTTTAACAGTTGAAAAGTCATATGATGAAAGCATGGCCATAGAGGTTTCCGCTTTAATTTGCTTTCCTTCTTTTTCTCCCGTAATTTCCAGGGTGTAATATCCATGATCCAAATCCGGAAGGGTTATTTCCGCCCATTTATTCTGTACATCTTCTGTTCCTTCCTTTATTGTTCGATTCCAAACATCAAGGACTCTCCAGCTGATAGCATCACTGGCAGTCTCAATTTGGAATGCCGCCGTTTCGCCGTCTTCAAATACATTCCCTACAGAGGTCTGATGAATTGCAAGATCCTTGACCGGAATTTTAGCTACTATGTCATCCACTAAAAAAGAACCTGTCCTTCCCGGTCCTCTTGTAGCGTTAGCATGAATATTGATTGAAATTTTTGAAGCCGGCGCATGCCACACACCATCTCCCGCACCAGACCAATACCCATAACTGTCTCCACCATTTAACTTCGTAATGGTTACTTTTTGCCATTTCTGCCAATCTTCTGATTTAAAATGAATCGCCTGTTGATGGATTTGGCCAGTTGAATCAATCAGCCAAAGATAGATCCAGTCGATATCTATTGGTTTTATCCAAAAACTTAGGCTTTGGATATCCACATTTTCCAGTACTTTTTCCATACGGACAAAGACGCCATTGTTGCTGAAATCACCGGACAGCTCACCGGCCCAGTCGCCTCCATGGGCATCATCCTCTGTCCTCTCATAACTACCTTTTGCATGACCTGTCGGATCATCTTCAGTTAAATAATCCCAATTTCCATTATCTTTTTCAAAATCGTCGATTATATAGTCCTGTAAATTTGGATCATCAGGAGTTGGTTCCTCTTGTTCTGATTCTGGAATTTCTGCTTTTACATCATCTAATAAAATTTCGCCTTTCGGCCCAGTTCCCGTCGCACCATTGCGATGGATCGACACATCTAGTTCTGAAGCTGGTCCATGCCAAATACCATCGCTTTTCACACCGCCCCAATAACCGTAGCCTGTTCCTCCGTTAAATTTTGTTATTGTTATTTTCTGCCATTCAGATGACTCAAAATGAATTTCCTGCTGATGGGTTTGCCCCGTCGAGTCTACGAAACGCAGATAAATCCAGCTTACATTCTCAGGTTTTACCCAGAAACTTAAACTTTTGATATCAAGAGAATTAAGTTTTAATTTTATATTAGCATTTACACCGCCAGTAGTAAAATCAGCAGTTAATTTTCCTGCATAAGAACCGGTATGAGAATCTGTGGATACACGTTCAAATTTACCTTCTCCTCCCTCAATTTCCTGACTAATAGAAAATTCCCACTGATCCGTGTCTTTCTCAAAGTCGTCGATTAAATACTCTTGTAGCGGATCATCTTCAACTTGAGCCAACGCTTGGGCAGGAAATAATCCTGTCATTGATACGCCAATCAAAAAAGATAATAGCACGGATAGAAATCGGACTGTCGTTCTTTTAAGCATAACTCTTTCTCCCCCTTACATGCTTAATAATTATTCAAATAGAGTAAATACCCTATTTGTTTCAAAATATAATGATTGTTCTAATATAAAAATAAGTTGAATTCTATGTTATGAAGAATGTTAAAATAACGTCTGATAGCTAAAATGAAAAAAGTAACTTCTATCTGATTAAGCTTCATAAAAATATTACTTTAAAATTATACAAAATTCAATATAATATTTACAAGTTTTTTATATTATTGTGCTTATAAATTCATATAAGAGTCATTTTAAATTAGAATAATTAGCAATAAAATATAAAAATATGAATATCCTTATTTTTCTATATTTGGAAACTAGTATTAATCTGGAATCTGCTTTGTAACCATCTGCAGATAAATTCCCGGTTTAGAACAGCATGCGCCTTGAATTTCCAGATCAACAATGCCTCTGATGCTAAAAGCAGTGTCAGAGGCAAAATATTCAGCTCCTATTTGTTACCGTTCCTGTCGATTTGACAGGGAACCGTCTAGAACAGTTTTCAAGCGGTATATAAGTTTTCAATTTAATCCAAAAAAATCGTTTTGTTCCTTGTTAGTACCGTTCCAAACTTCCGCGCTGTTTCAAGATAAGCCTGATAAAACTCCGGTTTTCCAGCTACCGAAACCATGTGGTTGTCAACATGCGAAGGCCGCAGTCCCCAGCGTTCCGCCTGACTTATCTGTGCTTCCATTTCGGTCCGGAATTCGTCTGTATCGGCCCGCTGCGCGACTTCACAGGTAGAAGGAAAAAGAAAGCCATCCTGATCCAGCAGCGTGGGAACACTTTCGGAATTCGCAGCGGGTTTCCACCTAACTCGGCTGTATTCGCAGGTATGGGTAAGATGAACTCCAATATCCGCCTCCGGATTTTCCCGGCACCACCTTATCATATCATAAGCCCACGGAGCGTTGACGAGAACGCTGGCGCTTCGGGCAATCTCCTTTTGAAACAAACGGATAACTGACTTGTTGGCAGCGAGCGAAACTCCCGCGTCATCCATATGGATAAGCAGGTATTTTCCCTTTCTGAAATGATGTTCCGGCATTTTTCTGTTTTCCTTCCATTATTCTTGAGCTGTTTAACACCTTCATCGGGCGCACGGAGGCGGAGAACGGTTCCGTAAAAGTGCTCGTAACGGCCAGCAAAGCGGGCCTTTCGGCGCCTATATGGCTAAAATCTACGTCGACTGCACGGGCGACGCCGATCTGGCCGCGTGGGCCGGCGCGGATTTTCAGAAAGGGGACGATAAAACCGGCGAAGTGCAGATGTCCACACACTGTTTCATCCTTTCCAACGTGGACGACTACGCGTATCATACCGGGCCGTCCATCTACGGCGGCGACCCCCCCACAGTCCGATCCACAAGATCCTCGCTTCCGGAAAATACCCGGAGATCCTCGACTCGCATCTGTGCAGAAACATCATCGGGCCGGGGACAGTCGGCTTCAACGCGGGCCATCCCTCGACTGGGTGCCGATCGGCCCTGAGTGGCTCAAGACCGTCTACGATGATCTGATCGCAAGCGCTGGGGCGGAGGTTATACCGCTGGGTAGACCGGGATGAGAAAACGGGAAATGTGAATTCCCGCGAATCAAACAGTGGAAGGAAACCGGAACTGGATGAAAAAGAGCTGGAGGCTATCAAAGGGCTTGTAGAGAAAAGGCCGGATATTACCATAGAGGAGATCATTGAAGGACTGTGTCTTCCTCTTCATAAATCCGAAGTCAGCAATATTCCCCGCAACAGGTTTAACTTTCGTTATAAAAAAACAATGTCGGCAAGCGAACAGAAAAGGCCGGACGTTAAAGAAAA
>ENA-UOOI01003162-UOOI01003162.1-fermentation-metagenome-genome-assembly--contig:-NODE-3162-length-12863-cov-4.157636_pt1 | contig 12863 bp, 12 predicted proteins | sample MGYA00245779_ERZ724027 | MGnify/ENA primary metagenome ERZ724027 (study PRJEB28704, sample SAMN03018318) | fermentation metagenome | biome: anthropogenic terrestrial biome; feature: soil; material... | reverse complement strand
ATTACAGCTATTTGAATGATACCAGGGTCCCAAGTGCGAAGTAATTCGTGTATTTGCATCATTTGAATAAATATAAGCTGTACAAATTTAGTATGGTATGTAAATATGCACAAAAAAATATTGAATTTATCTGCAATAATAGAGAATATATAAACTGTGGTTGACAAATCAATAACAAAGGATGATAATGAAATTTGAGAAAACGTTTTCGTAAACGTTATTAATAACGTTTACGAAAATATGGAACCAGAGGGGGAAGTCGAAAATTGTGTCTGAGAAAGTAACAATAAAAGATATTGCGAAACGAACGGGAACATCAATTACTTCGGTACATAGAGCCTTGCATGGAACAAAAGGAATCAGTGAGGAACTTAGAAAGAAAATTCTTCTGGAAGTTGAGAAAAGTAATTATCGAATGGATGAAGCAGCTTCTATGCTGCGCAGAGAGAAGTTTCATATCGTTGTTCTTTTGCCAAAAAACGAGGCGGACGAACGATTTTATTATAGTGGGTTATGGGATGGCATATATCGTGGAGCCAGCGAGATAGAAAAGAATAAAGTTACGATCACATATGTGGAGGCAGTAGGTGGTATTGGGTATATATCCGATGCTCTTGAAAAGCTGTTCGATGAAACGGATGAAAATCTTCATGGACTTGTCACTCTGTGCGATGATGAGGCGTCATTAAACTGGGTTACAAGATTTATAAGAAGAGGTACGAAGGTGGCACTGATTGACAGAGGTACAATCCTTCAAGGTATCTGCTGTTGTATTAAAACATCCAGTATTGATATGGGACGACTTGCTGTGAATATGATGCACTTTTTGATGAAAAAGGACGAAGGGGTCCTAGTGCTGGTAAATGGGCCAAACCAAAGAGTCAGCTATCAGGAATATTTTCAAGGTGTAAAAGAGAAGATGCGAGAACTGAACATGAAACAGGAGCTCGTAAACTTTAATGGATATGAAGCAGAAAGCGGGAAAAAGCAGCTGATCAATCTTTTGAACAGCAGGGACATAAAGGGAATCATCACAAGCAATGCAAGGGCTACTTATTGGGTCTGCGAATTTTTTGACAATCGAACGGAATTTGAACTCCCTCCCATTGTTGGGACCGACGTATTTCAGGAGTTACAGCCTTTTTTTGAAAGCGGTATTTTAAAGGCATCGATTTATCAATCACACAGAGAACACGGGGAAAAAGCAATGAAAGATCTATATGAATGCTTAATTAATCCTCGTATGAATTATGAGAAACAGACTTTGGGGACTTTGAGTCTGGTAGTAAAAGAAAACTACAAATATTTTTTGTAAGTGGGTATTTTTTTGGTGTAGTTGCTTTTTACAGTATATGCTGTGAAAATAAAAAACAAATGGAGGATTGTTTTATGAGAAAGGAAAGTTTTAGAAAGATGACAGCGGTCGCATTGGCGGGAGTTATGACAGCTGCAACATTAGCGGGATGCGGCGGATCAGCAAAAAAAGAAGTCAAAGGAGGCTCAGCAAAAACAGAATCAAATGCAAAAGGAGATAATAATTTAAGGGTTACGGTTCAGGCTTGGATGATGGGAAAGTATGACTTTGAGGGAGCCAAAAGCAGTTTTGAAAAAAATCATCCTGGAGTCACGGTTACATACAATCAGGTGGATAATGTGGATGTGACTACTTCAATGCTTGAATGGTCTCAGGGCAAGACTAGCTGTGATATCGCTATCGGCGGAGATCGGTCACAAACCGTTCCCTATGCATCGAATGATTATATTGTAGAATTCACGGACGATAATTTCTTCAACGGCGATTTTACAAAAGATAAGTTCTATGATACCTTCCTTGAAAATGGAAATATTGAAGGAAAACAGTTTATGATTCCTCTGCTGGGAGAGGTAGTAGGTATTGTATGTAATATACCTATGATGAAAGAAGCAGGTCTTGTCGATGATAAAGGTGAAATTATACCGGCTAAAGATTGGAACGAATTGTATGAATATGCAAAGAAACTGACAAAGGATGGACAGACGGGATTTGGCATCGACTGGGGTGCAAACATGATGCTTTATACCTACGAAGCCTGTCTGAATGGTGTTGCCGGAACAATATTTAAAGATGATGATAAGACTATGGATTTCACCGGAGACAAGGTTAAAGGTCTTATGGAAACATGGAAAAAACTAGTGGATGACGGCTATACCACAACTGATGTATTTGCTGATATGGATGCAAACCGCACACAGTTTAAGTCGGGTCAGCTGGCTATGCATCTTGCTCCGGCTTCCAGATGGATTGAAGCGGGGGAGAATCTCGGAGCTGAAAATGTGGGTGTTATGCCAGTTCCTGGCACAGACGAGCACGGTTCTTTGAACTATATACATGGTATGGTTATTCCGAAAGTCTCGAAAAATCAGGATTTGGCCATTCAGTTTATGAAAGAAGAATTATTAAAAGACAGTTTCCAGCAGGGAGCGATCAATGGATATGGTAAGATGTCTCCACTCAAGGCACATTATGATAATCTTGACAACAAATATTGGCCGGAGGTTTTAAAATTTACTGAAAACGCAATTACTGCACCGCTATATAAAGATACAACAAAACTGGATACCTATATTCAGACCGAGGTACAGCAGTATCTCACAGGAGCTGAATCTGTGGATGACTTCCAGACAAGAATGGACGAATATATCGGAAAACTTGATTTAAGTAACGGAATGTCATAAGACTTCAGTTTAAAGTGGGGTAAATAAGATGAAAATGGGTTATCGTAAAAAGAGCATGTTAGCGGGATACGCTTTTGCGGCACCAGGCATGATCTTTGCTGTTCTTTACATGGGCTATCCGCTTTTGCGGTCCTTTTATCTAAGTTTTACAAATTATAATTTTGCTTTCGATTCCCAGCCTGCATTATGCGGGCTGGAGAATTACATCAATATGTTTAAAGACAGTTATTTTCTCGATTCATTTCGAAATACTGCCGTCTTTACACTGGCTTTTTTTCCGTCTCTTATGATTTTGTCACTGATTATAGCGCTATTACTCGATAAAGGCGTAAAGGGATCCGGGATATATCGCACATGTATCTTCATGTCTATGGTTGTTCCGTTATCATTGACCGGTATCATCTTTCAATGGATCTTTAATAATCAGTATGGTCTGTTAAATTCAGTACTGACACAGATCTTTGGTCTTAAATCATGGACACATAATTGGCTTGGCGAAGGAAAATGGGCAATGTTTTCAATTATCGTTGTGAGCCTTTGGAAAAACATGGGTATGTTGGTGATTTTCTTTATGGCCGGGCTTGCAAATATCCCAGACGATATTATTGAAGCAGCAAAGATTGACGGGTCTAATTCGATACAGACAACATTTCGAATCATTCTTCCGAACTTGAAGGAAAGTTATATTGTCTGCGGAGTGTGGGCTATTATACAGTCAGTGAAAGTGTTCGAACAACCCTTTGTGATGACAAACGGAGGACCAGGTACTTCGACTTTAGTTCTCTATCAATATACATGGCAGAACGCCTTTAAGTATTATGAGATGGGATATGCTTCTGCAATCGGATATTTTATGGGAATTATCATCTTAATTCTTTCTGCAATTAATATGTTTGCCAATCGAGATAAAAACGTCGATGAAGTAAAAAGTAAGAGAAAAAGGAAAGGAGTGGTGAGCCATGCTGAGTAAGAAAAAAGTTGCGAGATTTTTTGTCGGATTGATTTTGGCACTGATATCTTTCGGTTGGCTGATTCCATTTATATGGACGCTTCTTACATCCGTGAAAGTGAATGATGAAATTTATACGAACATTTTGAAATTTTTGCCATCTCATCTTTACTTTGGACATTACAGATCTATCTTTACCAAACTAGGAAGTTTCTTTTCCTATTTTAAAAATTCTGTCGTTGTATCTTTTTGGAGTGTACTGTTTAATGTTATTTTTGCAGCGACATTAGGTTATTCTTTTTCGAAATTTGAATATTACGGAAAAAAGATATTCGAAGGATTCATCATGTTGGTTATTACTTTGCCTTATGTTATATATCTGATTCCGATTTATATCATGCAGTCAAAGATGAACATGATTGATACAAATCTGGGATTGATTCTTCCATATATAGCGACGAATCTTCCCATGTCAGTTTTTATCATGCGAGGTCAGTTTAACGGAGTGCCGAATGAAATGATGGAGGCCGCCCGGATTGATGGAGCAAATCAGTGGCAGACGTTTTCAAAAACCGTGATTCCTGTTGTTAAGTCAGGTATTGCAACAGTAATCATAATGACCTTTGTTACAGTATGGGGTGAATTTACGTATGCACGCACGTTAAGCGTTACTCCAAAATCACAGACACTGGCTGTAGGAATTACATTTTTAAGAGATGAAGCTGCTTCCTGGCAATATGGAACATTGACGGCAACTATTATTTTATCTCTGATTCCAGTCATGGTGATCTTCTTAAGTATGCAGAAATATTTTGTAAAAGGTATCATGGCAGGAGCCATCAAAGGATAGAGAGGACAGATATGGAACAAGCAATATTTGACACAACATTACAAGATTCACAGGGAACTGAGGTGACTCCAATCGATCCGAATGCCTTCGATCTGGATGCATATGCGGATTATGAGAGCAAATTACTTGAAAGGAATAAGACTTTTACCGAACGGGATCACGGGCTGTTAGTTTATCGTCGCGTGAGGGCAAATGGAGTTTTTTATGACAAATGTAAAGATTACAGGGAATCTCTGGCACTGCAGCTAGGAGCATTGAAAGCCAGCATGGATTTTAAAGCTGACATCGCGAATTTTCTTGAGCCATGGTATGGAATCGGTTATATCGCCTCCTGTTTTGGCACGCGGTATCGCTGGCTTTTGGGTCAGGCCCCAAGTGTGGATGCCAAGTTTTCTTCTGCCAGGGAGATTCTGGATTCCGATTATATTCCTATTGCCCAAACACCAGAGGGAAAGTATAATCTGGAAATGATTGAGTACTTTATGGACCAGACGAAGGGGAAGATTCCCGTGTCGTTTAGCGACCTGCAGTCTCCGATGAACATGCTTACATATCTCTTGCCTGTAACAGACATGTTTATGGAAGTCTATGAGGATCCGGAAGGACTTAAGGGAGCCGCAAGGCTTTGCAGTGAGCTTTTAATTGAATTCTTAAAGGAGCAGAAAAAACTTATCGGAGATGCGCTTGCAAGGCCCGGACATGGCTTTGCAAGCAGCCGTGTTTTTACAGGCATTGGTTTAAGTGATGACACTTCTATCATGTTAAGTGAAGAGGATTATGAAGAACTGTTTCAGGATCTCGACGAGATGATTGGCGATGAATTCGGAGGTTTTGCGTATCATTCCTGTGGTGTATGGGAGAAAAAGATCAATATGGTAAAGAGCTATCGCAATATTCGGTGTGCTGACGGGGCTTTTTCGATTGAGACAGATCCGAGTCCCAATAATCCGGAGCATTTTGCAGATCCATTTAATGGGTCCAAAATTGTATTGAATGCCAGGGCTGTAGGAAATGTGGAAAACAGTTACACCGCTTTTGAAAAGTTATGGAGACCGAAACAAAAGCTGATCTGTGTGACCTATTGTAAAACCCCTGGGGAACAGGAAAAATTGTACAATCTGCTACACGAAATGGAGGAACAAGATTCATGAAATATGATATTACTTTTCATCCAAGTTGGTGGCATGACAATGGAGGAATTGATTTTACACAGGATTTTTTTGATGATCCCGAATACCGTATGGAATGCGACAGGAAGATGAGAAAAACTCTTTACGAGCATTTCGGAGAATTTGGAATTGGAGAAAAAGACCCTGGGAAACGACCACTTCTCGGGACGGACTTTCTTGCAGCGGGATATCTCCATTCAGAAATCATGGGATGTAAAATACGATACCAGGCGGACAATTCTCCTCAGGTGGAGTGTATGAATCTGGATGAGGATACCATAGGAGATCTTGCATTGCCGGACCTCGATCACAGCGAAGTGTGGAAACGAACTCAGAAACAGATTGAATATCTTATGGAGAACTATGGCCATGTGGAGACGTATGTAAACCTTATGGGAATCCAGAATATTGCCATGGATCTGATGGGGCAGGAACTGATGGTATCTTACTATACTTCACCCGAAGAGGTAGAGGAATTGCTCGATAAGATCACGAGACTTTCGATTGAGGTGGGAAGACGATTTAAAGTTCTGTCCGATGATGTCTCAGGAGGTGTGACTGCCGTTGTCCGGCAGACCTGCCCTCAGGTTTATCTGACATCCAACTGTTCTGTCGAAATGATATCGAACGATTTGTATGAAAAGTTTTTGTTAAAGTATGATCAGATGTTAGCCGATGAATTTGTTCATTTTGGTGTTCACCACTGCGGAAAATCTATGGAACATGTGGTGGATGGATATTCAAAACTCAAAGGTCTGGAGTTTGCAGAAGTTGGGGCTTTTTCAGATATGAAAGCGGTGCGGAAAAAACTTCCGGGAGTATTTTTGAATGCAAGGTATAGTCCCGTCAGACTGATGCGTGCATCAGAATCAGAGATTATGGAGGAAGTTCAGGAACTTGTCAGGAATGGTCAGGAAAACGGAGGACAAATCTCAGTCTCTTGTGTTGGAATTGACCGAAATGTATCAGATCAGCAAATTAGATATTTTTTAAATGCATGCCGTTTGGCGGGTAAGTAGGCAAACGATGCAGCAGTGAGTTTGAACGGGTGAAAGATTCATATCAATGAGTCTCTCACCTGTTTTTTATTTGCAGCAATCAGAATGTCACATACGACAACTGAAAATATTGTCAGCATTCCGTAGGCTCTCATATTGGAAATTTTCATATTAGGAGATATCATGATAATCATGATAGAACAACGTGGCCTGGACAAGTGACTGCAATCATTTCTTCAGGTATAAAGGTGGCCTGGCTTAAAAGCACACCCGTTTAAGGGTTTCAGGTTTTAACAGACCCCCTTGTTCTTTTGCGCGTTTTTTTATTGATTAGAGCTTTTTATATGGCAGCTAAGGGATAATTATGGTTCAGGAGAAAGCGAGGAGTAGACATGAAGAAAAAGTTATTGTCGGTTGTATTGGCAGCTACTATGGTTGCTGGAATGACGGGATGTGGTTCAAATCCCGAAAATAAAGGCAGTTCTGGTAAAGGATCAGAATCATCAGATAACATCGAACCATGTACAATTAAATTTCAATATTGGGCTGATAACACGGATTATTCGTCTTTAATGCAGGATATCATTAAAAAGTTTAACGATGAAAATGAGTATGACATTACCGTTGAAGGTGAAGAAACGCCATGGGATGGCGGAGGATATTCGAATACATTGTTTAATGCAGCTATGGGTGGAGGAGCACCGGATGTAGCTACGTTTAAACTCTCTGCAGCCCCTATGTTTGTCAATAATGATCTGTTTGCAGATCTTACACCTTTTGTAGATAAATGGGATGAAAAAGACGATATCGCTGATAATATTTATCAGGTAATGAAAAATGCCGGCGGATCTGATGATTCTCTTTATCTGATGCCATGGAACACCCAAATTTTGTATATATACTACAGACCATCTGTATTTAAGGAGGCCGGAATTACACAGACACCTGAAACCTATGATGAATTTATTGAAGACATAAAAAAATGTACGATGGATACGGATGGTGATGGAAAGACGGATATCTACGGATTCGGTATGCGAGGCGGAGCCGGTGGTCAGGAACCATGGGGAGACTTTATCTATGGTCAGGGAGGCAGTTTTGATGATCTGACATCCAAAGAGTCTGTGAAAGGGATGCAGGATTTTATCGATCTTTATCAGGGCGGATATGTACCAAAGTCTGCAACCAGTGATGGATTTCAAGAGACACTTGCGAATTTCCAGTCTGGACTTACAGCTATGTTTGTACATCATGTCGGCTCATCGAAAGGACTGATAGAAGCACTGGGTGACGATGTTGATGCCTTCATGGTTCCGAAAGGAAAAGGACAATGGACATCCATGGGAGACACGGAGACCGTTATGTTCGAGTCTTGTGAAAATAAGGAAGCTGCATTTGAATGGATGAAATATCTTGCAGCAAATGAAGGGCAGAAGATGTGGTGTGAAGGAACTGGACAGGTTCCGGTTGACCAGAAGGTACAAAAAGATGATTACTTTCAAAATGACAAATTTATGAAAGTTTCCATGGAAGGTATTGATTTTGCCGGTACCGTACCAGTCAAGGATACAACCACGGAGTGGATTTCAAACTGGCCGGCCATTATTTCACAGGCATTGACAGGCGAAATTACAGCAGAAGAATGCATGAAACAGTTGGACGCAGCTTTAAATAAGTAATAAGTGAAAGGAATAGATCGAAATGGTTAAAAAGAAAAGTATCTATCCATATTTACTGGTGGCACCTGCTTTGATCATTATTTTGTGTGTAGTTTTTGTTCCGGTTATCAATGCAATCGGAATGAGTTTTCAAAGTTATGATTTGCGAAGACCAAAGGAAATTGCATTCTGTGGTCTTGAGAATTATATTACAGTATTTAAAGACAAACTGTTTTGGAAGGCGCTTTGGAAGACAATTCTCTGGGTGGTATTTGGTGTTGGATTTCAGTTTGTATTTGGTTTTGTTCTGGCTTTGCTTTTGAAAAAGAAGTTTAAAGGACGTGGGGCCGTACGTGCAGTCAGTCTGATTCCATGGGTGACCCCGGGTGTATTAATCGGACTTATGTGGAGATGGATGTATGACGGCAATTATGGTGTGATTAACGATTTATTAGGAAAGATACATCTGCTGGATAAAAATATACCGTTCTTATCTCAGACAAATACAGCCTTTCCGGCGGTTATAATTACAATTATATGGCAGGGGATTCCATTCTTTGCGCTGATGATTCTGGCGGGACTTCAGGGAATTCCTGAGGAACTTTATGAAGCGGCAGATGTGGATGGTGCAACAGGTTTCCAAAAACTATTTAAAATAACAATACCCAGTATAAAAAACACACTTTTTGTAACAACTCTTCTTCGAGTTATATGGGTTGCAAACTCTGTTGATGTCATCTTTAATATGACAGAAGGAGGACCGGCATATTCATCACAGACACTAAGCGTTTATGTGTTTAATAAGGCGCAGGCTCTGGATTTGGGATACTCTTCGGCTATGGCAATTCTTCTGACACTGGTTCTTTGTCTGGTAGCAATACCATATCTGATATTTACATTTAGAGAGGAAGACAGCTGATATGAAAAGAGAATCATTATTGAAGAGATTTTTTACATTGTATCTTCCGCTTGCAGTGATTTTGGTATTCATTCTGTTCCCGTTTTATTGGACATTTATTACGTCTATCAAGCCAGACTCAGAATTATATGGAGCAATAACCTACTGGCCAAAACACGTTCAATGGGAATCATATAAAAAACTATTTACGACAACAGTGGATTTTCTAGGTGCAATGAAAAACAGCTTCGTTGTAGCGATATTAACAACGATGGTATCACTGACTGCCTCAACACTGGCATCCTATGCTTTTTCAAGATATAGATTTCCTGGGCGTAAAGCAATGATGGCCTTGTTTTTAAGCAATAATATGTTTCCAACAGTATTGCTTTTGATTCCGCTATACACGATTATGAGAAACATGGGTCTGCTTTATAAACCGGCATCTCTTGTTCTGGCATATACGACCTTCACGCTTCCGTTTTCTGTATGGCTGTTAAATGGATTCTTTAATGATTTACCATTGTCGCTGGAAGAGGCAGCTTTGATAGACGGATGCAACAGAAGAAAAGCGTTTTTCAAAATCATTCTGCCCATTTTAAGTCCATGCCTTGTTGCAACGGGTGTATATATTTTTATGACTTCATGGAATGAGTATACGTTTGCAGTTATGTTTACGAATAAAGCGTCAAGAACAATTCCGGTTGCGCTTAAGAGTTTGATTGGACAACTGGGGGTTGACTGGGGAATGCTGACTGCCGGCGGTATTATTACAATTATTCCAGTATGTATTATGTTTTTCTTTGCACAGAAGAGACTAGTTGAGGGCCTAACTGCGGGAGCAGTTAAGGGGTGATTCGAGGAGGAAAAGATGGATTACGAAAAAAAAGCAAAAGAGATTCGTCAGGAAATATTAAAAATGTTGTTTGCATGTCAATCGGGTCATCCGGGTGGATCCCTGTCATGTGTAGAAATGCTTATGGCTCTTTACTATGATATTATGAATATTGATTCCAAAAATCCAAAGAAAGCGGATCGGGATCGGTTTGTACTTAGCAAGGGACATGCGTGCCCCACACAGTATGCAATTTTGGCAGATTTGGGATATTTCCCGAAAGAAGATCTGGCAGGACTTCGTCAGGCAGATAGTCATCTTCAAGGGCATCCGGATTGCAAAAAAACTCCGGGGATTGAGGTGAACACAGGATCTCTTGGTCAGGGAATCTCGCAGGCAGTGGGACTTGCAATGGCAGCAAAGCATGCAAAAGCGGATTATAAGATATACACAGTAATTGGTGACGGTGAATGCCAGGAAGGACTTGTATGGGAAGCGGCAATGGCTGCAGCTCATTATAAGCTTGATAATCTTTGCGTTCTCTTAGATTATAATGGCCTTCAAATTGACGGAAGTAATAATCAGGTTATGGGACTTGGAAATATCACTGAGAAATTTGAAGCTTTTGGTTTTGCTTGCTTTGAAGCGGACGGGCATGACATCCAGGCAATCGAAGATGCAATAGAGGAGCCAAACTCTGGAAAGCCTAAATTTATATGCTGTCATACAATCAAAGGCAAGGGCGTTTCCTTTATGGAAAACCAGGTTGGATGGCATGGAAAACCAATGAATGAAGAACAGTTTAAGACAGCAATGAAAGAATTGGGGGCATAAAGATGGGAAAATCCTTGAGAGTTGCTTATGGAGAAGCGTTAGTAAAATTAGGACAAAAAAATGATAAGGTTGTAGCATTGGATGCAGATCTGGCACATGCAACGATGTCTGCAACATTTGCAGAAGCATTCCCAGACCGCTTCTTTAACATGGGGATTGCGGAAGGGGACTTAATGTGTGCGGCATCGGGATTCGCACATACAGGATTTATTCCATTTGCAAGCACGTTCGCTCTTTTTGGGGCTGGAAGAGCTTATGAAGAAATTCGTAACTCTATCGCATATGCAAATGCAAATGTAAAATTTGCTTTTTCTCATTCCGGGCTTTCGGTTGGGGAAGATGGCGGGAGCCATCAGTCAATTGAAGATGTCGCACTTATGAGGGAAATGCCAAATATGACGGTTTTTGTACCTTGCGATCCACTTGAAGTTGAAAAAGCTGTTTTTGCAGCAGCCAAAATGAATGGTCCGGTTTATATTCGTGTAGCCAGACCAGTCTGTGAGGATATTACAACACCAGAGACACCGTTCATTCCCGGTAAAGCAAACATTCTAAAAGATGGAAATGATGTATGTATCATTGCTATGGGATTAATGGTACCCATTGCTTTGAAAGCTGCAAAGATGCTGGAAACTGACGGGATTTCTGCGGCAGTTGTAAATATGCACACCATTAAACCAATTGATATTGAAACAATTCTTTCAATGAACGATAAGTGTAAGGGGATTATCACAGCAGAAGAGCATTCGGTGATTGGCGGACTTGGATCTGCAGTGTCGGAGGTGCTGGCAGGACATGCAGGCGCAAAATTTGCAAGGATTGGAATTCAAGACAAGTTTGGAAAATCTGGAAAACCAGATGAGTTGTTCGAAGAATATGGACTTACTGCTGAGAATATTGCAGCAAGCTGCAAAGCAACAATGTAGAAAAAAGGGAGATATGTATTATGGAGATTTTAAATTATTCGTTCGACGGTGAAGGCATGCAGAGGGTCTTCGAAAATGAAAAATGGACAGTTGGAATTAAGAATTGGAAGCCTGCCAATGATATTACAGGAATTAATAATTTGGAACGTCATAATAAGACTGACGAATTATTTGTGTTAATTGCCGGATCCTGTACCTTGATTTATGCAAATGAAAAAGATGGTGAGCTTGAATTAAAAACAGTTAAGATGGAAAAGAATAAGGTTTACAATATTCCATCAACTCTATGGCATAATACTATAACGAGTAAAGATACAAAAATGATTCTGATCGAGGATTCCAATACATCCATGGATAATACAGAACTTGTTGATTTAAATTCGGAACAGCTTGATAAGATTAAAACGCTGGTATAAGTCCGTCATACATATTTGGAACATAGAGAGGCAGATAAAACAGATGAAATTTTTTGTTGATACAGCAAACATAGAAGATATCAAAAAAGCAAATGATATGGGGGTAATCTGCGGGGTTACCACGAATCCGTCTCTGATTGCGAAAGAGGGAAGAGATTTCAATGAGGTGATCCGGCAGATTACATCAATTGTCGATGGTCCAATCAGCGGTGAAGTAAAGGCTACAATTACAGATGCTAAAGGGATGATTGAAGAAGGATGTGAGATTGCCGCAATTCATCCAAACATGGTTGTTAAGATCCCGATGACAGCAGAGGGATTAAAGGCATGTAATGTGTTAAGTTCAAAAGGCATCAAGGTGAATGTAACCCTGATCTTTTCAGCAAATCAAGCCCTTCTCGCTGCAAGAGCAGGTGCTGCCTTCGTATCCCCATTTTTGGGACGCCTGGATGACATTAGTGTCAGAGGTGTTGGTCTCATAAAAGAGATCAGTAAAATATTCAAAGAAGCAGGACTGGAAACCAAGATTATCGCAGCCAGTATTCGCAATCCCATTCATGTTACGGACTGTGCACTGGCAGGGGCCGATATTGCCACAGTTCCCTACAAAGTAAT
>ENA-UOOI01003161-UOOI01003161.1-fermentation-metagenome-genome-assembly--contig:-NODE-3161-length-12863-cov-16.378826_pt1 | contig 12863 bp, 13 predicted proteins | sample MGYA00245779_ERZ724027 | MGnify/ENA primary metagenome ERZ724027 (study PRJEB28704, sample SAMN03018318) | fermentation metagenome | biome: anthropogenic terrestrial biome; feature: soil... | reverse complement strand
TTTTTCTGGAAAATAAAATGCCTGAATTTATGGAAAAGTACTTGCCGTTTACACAAGTGCAGAGGTAGTAAAAACATTCAATGTTCTGCCATCACCTTTTGAAACGATTACAGCAAATGTAACATCTGTTAAGGCTATGCACGTTAAAGCTCTTCGTACTGCTGTTAATACCGTTCGTGAATTCCATTGCATGACTCCGATTGTATGGGGAGAGGAAATCATTTCTTCAAAGACAACAATAGAAAGGTGGCCACAACACATAGAAGAGCTACGCGCTGCACTTGAACCAGTTATCACTAATATAAATGGATTTGATGATACTTCTACTTTTGACATACCACCAGTAGAATGGATACCTTTTGGTATAGGTAGGCCAAAGGCAGACATAATGACTCAACTACAAGAACTGATACTGATGTTATAGCGCTCTTGATAACCAGGGGCGCTTTTTGTATGCAAAAACAGGATTGGAGGATTAGAGAATGAAAGAGATATGGAACAAGATACAGGCTGCATTGACGATTGCTGGAGGGTTTGTTGGTTGGTTTCTCGGTGGTTTTGATGGCTTTCTCTATGCGCTCATCACCTTTGTTGCAATTGATTATATAACTGGCGTATTATGTGCAATCATTGATAAAAACTTATGCAGTAAAATTGGAGCCATAGGCATCTTTAAAAAGGTGCTTATTTTTGTATTGGTAGGCGTGGGGCATGTGCTCGATACAAATGTTTTAGGAGTTATAGGCAATACAGATGCAAATGTTCTGCGTACCGCAGTGATTTTCTTTTACCTAAGTAATGAAGGAATTTCTATCCTCGAAAATGCAACTCACATTGGATTACCTATCCCTGAAAAGCTTAAGGATGTACTAAAACAACTGCATAAGCGAGAAGAGGATGAGTAGCAGGAGGATAAATCATGATAGATTTAACGAAAGTGGCAACGGTGTTCATTGGTCGACGCGGTGAACACCACTATAGAAATATTGAATTTGATGTATCTAGCTTATTAGAGGATGGATATCCTGGTGCCTCTTTAAATGCTATTTACAAAAGACCAGATGGGATTGCATATCCGGTGGTTACAAATTACGTTGATGGTGTCCTAACATGGTCACCAAGTGCAACAGACACGGTACAAGTCGGTGTAGGACGGTTGGAAATAAGAGTCACAGACGGCGATGTGGTAGGAAAAAGTGTTCGAATTCTAACCATAGTAGAGGATGCTCTTGAAGATGGGATTGTTGAGCCACCGGAACCTCCCGCACAGGAATGGTTGAATCAAGTGCTTTCTGCCTTGGCTGAGCTAGATGTAGAAGAAATCAACAATTTGCTCAATCTAACTTATAACTTACTAAATGATAACTATGATTTGCTAAATACTACACACAATTTACTCGAGGATACAGGTAACAATTTGTATATGCGAACTGGCATTCTTCTCAATCATTTACATCCGATAGAAACAGCTACAGCACCGGATTTAATTAGCCGAAGAGCATCCATAACATTTACAAGTATTGCACCTGGAAATAATGTAATACTCGGGACTGTGACATATACATTTGTTACATCCTTAGGTAGCCCAACCACAAATAATGTCCAGGTACGGATTCAAGACACCATCCGTAATACTGTTAAGAAAGTTGCCGAAGCCATAAGGGGTTTACAAGATGTAGCAAATATCGCTTATGGGTCAGGAACCGCTCAGAATCCTTCCTGTACAGCCTACTGGACTAGGCAAAGATTTTCCATAGGTGATATTACCATAGCTTCCGGTGAGAGTCTGTTTATATTGGAAAAAGCTGAGGATGTGAATACTCCATTAATTCTGACATCTACTGCAACAGCAACAATCAATGCCTTTACACGAGCAGCATTTGTTAGATATGTTATGTCAGGTAACGTATCAGGCGCAGGTGGTGTTAATAGCATCAGAGGTCCTATGAATACAGTATTGCCTATCGGTAGCGTAGCAGTAGGTGGGCAAGGTGGGCTGCTTTTCCCAGGGACCTATGATTGTCATCTGTTAACCCTTTGCCGTCAATCGGATACAAGTGAGAAAGAAATAGACTTATATGTCTCTAATGATGAAGAAACATTTACACGAATCTCGCGGAGTACCCCAGTTGGGGCAAACAGTGCTACAGAAGCCCAACACGTTCATATTCAAATGAGGCAGAACAGAGTACCTGCTGGCTATGGACTATATATACGTATGGGAAGTACCGGGACATCAGCTACTGCATATTGTGATCTAAAATTTACGTATCATCTGTACCCAGACATCCCTCCAACAAACTAAAACTTATGAGGTGATAATATTGAATTTGCATAAATTGATACTTAAGAAAAATGCCTGTTATAAAGCGGGCAAAACCATAACACCAAAAGGGATTATGGTACATTCCACTGGTGCCAGTAATCCATGGCTGAAACGTTATGTTGGCCCCGATGATGGACTGCTTGGTAAGAGTCAATACAATAACCACTGGAATCAGGATAAACCGGGTGGAATGCAAGTATGCGTTCATGCCTTTATTGGCAAGCTGGCGGATGGCTCCATAGCTACCTACCAGACTTTGCCTTGGAACCACCGTGCGTGGCATTGTAGTAGTGGATGGAAAGGGTCAGGTAATGACACACATATTAGTTTCGAGATTTGTGAGGATAACTTAACCGATAGATCATACTTCCATAAAGTGTTTAATGAAGCAGTAGAACTTTGCGTGTATCTTTGTGGGTTATATGGTCTGAATGAAAGCAATATTATCTGTCACAGTGAAGGCTATAAACTTGGTATAGCTAGTAACCATGCAGATGTAATGCACTGGTTTCCAAGGCATGGAGAGACCATGGACTCCTTTAGAAGTGCTGTAAAAGAAAGACTTCAAAAAGAAGTAGAGAAGAGATACTATCAGGTGTAGGTTGGTTCGTTTTCATCAAAATCCAATGCTGAAGCCTTCCTAGACAAGGTTAAGGCTGCTGGATTTACCGATGCTTTCATCAAAAGAGTATAATTAACTGTTAAAGCCGCTGGGTGATTAATTTCACTTAGCGGCTATTTTTTATGAAATTTAAGTATAAAACCTTTATATAGAATATGGAGTAATTTTTTTATTTCTTGATTATTCAATCTCTTTAGTTCCTATTTTGTGAGAAACACCCCTGCATTATCATCCACTTTAGATATAATAACTTCAACTGTATAATTTACTTTATACTTTAAATCATACATACCTCTTTGAAATCATGTTTTTATTCTTTATATTTGCAACAATGTATGAAATAGGCCTGCCAGATTTCATCCGATATTTTATCATACTATTATTATCCTTTACAATAAATGCCACCCTGTATTCTTCTTCTTCTGAAAAATACTCATTCTTAAAGAAAAAAGAATAATTGATTACCTTAGTGTAAATTACTGTTCTAATAGTTTCAAATATATCTACAAAATTAACTTCTCTTTCATTGATTAAATTAGCAAGAAACTCTGAAAAAAATTCATTAATATCTTCAATTATAAGTTCCATCTGCTTACGATAACTATATTCCACCTTAGCAGTTAATTTAACATGTATTTTATCATCTGAACCAAATAATTCTTGAATATCATTTTTGAATTCAAGGATAATGCCGTTATTTCGACAATAATTTTCTTTTAAATATTTATTGTTTTTATTCTCTGACAACGATAATAAATATAGATTTGCTCCAATAATCGGCGCTCCTTTTTTATACATATCACTAAGAGCTTTTAAAGTTCTAATGATAATTTCGATAATGGTATATTTTTCTTTAGCCCTAATACAATAAAGGTCCTTATTTTGCTCAAAATACATAATAACACCGTTCAGTACATGAGATATATACTTGATTTCCGTTTTATCATCTAGTCCATCACATCGAGTTACCCAAAAGCTGCTACTTTTTAATATATTTTTTCCAGATTCTAAACTTGTATAATGATATAATTTCCGCTTATCGCTAATTCTTAATTTAACCATTAACGGATTTTTATCTGACACATCATAATATCGCAAGTTGTCAATTTCTTTTAACTTTTCTCCTATAGTTTTTTCCAATTTATTCTGCACCCTCTTTTCTAATTCACTGACAAGATATAGATATTATAATACTATAAAATTATTTTTTTCACTAGATATTTTTCGTTTTTTTCCAACTATCAATACTTAATTGTAAAAGTTTTGCATTTCTTGACCATTTGCTGTCTATACTCTGTGCTACCCTAAAGTTACTCATTATAACCCACTCAAGTTTCAATTTCTGTATCCCATATATTAGTCAGCTAAATATTAATTTACTCTTTTATAAATATCACCTCAAAAGTGAACCCGATAGTATTTATGTCTGTGGTTCACTTTTTTGTTTTTGATATAAAATAAATTTTTCTAAAATATCCGTTCAAATCGATGGATTCTGTCCTTAGGAAGTTAGAGGGATAGATGTGTTCCCTCGGAAAGAGGTCGAGAAAATGCAAGTTACAAAATTTGAAGCAGTTGAAACGGTAAAATATGAAGTAGCAAAGCCTACAGAGGATGCACTTAAAAATGAGTACGATTATTTGGTTTCAGAAAATCTTACAAAGAAGCTTTTAGAAAAGGGTTTTATTAACCAGAGTGAATTTGACAAGATTATGGCCAAAAACCGTGAAACTTTCTCTCCGTTTTTAGCGGAGATAATGGCCTAAAAGACTTGATAAATAAGGCCTTTAGAGTGATTAATAGTACTGTGAAAAGGAGGTTGAGACAATGAAACGGATAACAAAGATTGAAGCAAATGAGATGTTGCAGATGACAGCTAAAAAACTTCGTGTTGCAGCTTATGCTCGTGTTTCAACAGATAGCCGTGAACAGCTCGCCAGCTTAGAAGCTCAAAAAAGTCACTATGAAGTCTATATCAAAAACAACCCTGACTGGGAGTATGTTGGCCTTTATTATGACGAGGGTTTATCCGGCACTAACATGGCAAAACGAGATGGCCTTCTGAAGATGATTTCTGATTGTGAGAAAGGCTTGATAGATTTTATCATTATTAAATCCATTAGCCGCTTTGCTAGAAATACTACAGAATGTCTTGAAGCAGTCAGAAAGTTAATTAAGCTTAAGGTCTTTATTTATTTCGAGAAGGAAAACATCAATACCGGTGAAATGGAAAGTGAGTTACTACTTACCATTTTCAGTAGCCTTGCGGAAAGTGAATCGGTTTCTATTTCTGAGAATGAGACATGGGCTATTCAGAAAAGGTTCCAAAACGGTACCTTTAAAATTGGATATCCGCCATACGGCTATAAGAATGTGAATGGCAAGATGGTTACCGATGAAACAGAAGCAGAGATTGTAAGATTGATTTTTGCGGAGTGCCTTTCAGGAAAAGGCTGCTATACAATAGCAAAAGCTCTTAGAGAAAAAAAGGTACCTACAAAGAAAGGTGGAAAATGGAGCTCTAGCGGAGTTAAAGAAATCCTAAAAAATGAGAAATACAAAGGGGATGTGCTCCTACAAAAAACATTTACAGATTCGCAGTTTAACAGGCATTCCAATCGTGGAGAAAAGCCGCAGTACTATGTCAAAGATCATCATGAAGCAATTATCAGCGATGAGGATTATGAAGCAGCACAGTTAATTATTGATCAGCGGTCAAAAGAAAAGAATGTTGTAACGGAAGATGAGAAGTACCTAAGCCGCTACCCGTTTTCAGGGAAAATAATATGTGCTGAATGCGGTGCCACGTGGAAAAGAAGAACACATACCTCTAGCAAGGATAAATACTATACTTACACTTGCAAAACTCATCTGAAAGACAAGAGTAAATGCAGTCAGCTTTTTATCAGGGAAACAGATTTCGAGGTTGCCTTTATTAATATGATGAACAAGCTGGTTTTTAGTAAAAAGGTTCTTTTACACCCCTTGCTTAATAGCCTGAAAAGTATTGACCAAGTAAATGCACTTGCTCAAATTAACGAGCTTGAGGCGGCCTTGGAACAGAATTTTGACCGAAGGCAGGTTCTTACAAACCTTCTTTCAAAGCAGTACATCGAGCCAGCACTTTATGCAAAACAGAATAGTGAGCTTTTAGCTGAAGCTGAGGAGTTGAGAAATGAAAAGGAAACCTTGTACCGTTCAGTAAATGGAGAGCTTGAGAATGCAGAAGCAGTGAACGGATTACTAAAACATATAAACGATAGTACAGGATTTACTGAATTTGATGCAGAAGCAGTGAACGGATTACTAAAACATATAAACGATAGTACAGGATTTACTGAATTTGATGCAGAAGCATTTGAGGCACACGTCGACCAAATTGTAGTTTACAACAGAAGTGAAATTGGCTTCATGCTCAAGTGCGGATTAAATCTTAAGGAAAGGTTGTGAGAGGATGAGCCATATTCCATATGGGTACAGAATTGAAAACGGTAAAGCTGTGATTGATGAAGAAAAAGCAGAGCAAGTAAGGAAACTCTACAAAGGATATCTTTCTGGTCTTGCTTACATGCCTGCCGCAGAAGCTGCTGGACTTAAGCTTTACCACACAAGTGCTAAGAAAATGATGCAAAACAAGTATTACCTTGGAGACGATTATTATCCGACGATAATAGATAAGGAGACCTTTGATGCAGCAGAAGCCGAACGTGTTAAAAGACAGACTAAGCTTGGAAGGGTATTTGATAAGAAACCGGACAAAGTGAGCCAGGTTGCTACAGGTTTTAAAATGCCAAAGGTACAAGTCAAATATGAGGACCCTTTTATGCAGGCAGAATACGTCTACAGCCTTATAGAAAGTGAGGTGAATGCATGATATCCTTAGCAAAAAATGTTACGGTTATTCCAGCGAAGAAAATAATCGGAACTCAGAAAACAACCGACAAAGTTCAGAAAACACGAGTAGCTGCCTATTGCCGAGTTTCCACAGATAGTGATGAACAGGAAAGCAGCTACGATACACAGATTGAGCATTATACTACCTATATCAAAAGTCACCCGGAGTGGGTGCTAGCCGGAATTTACGCCGATGACGGCATCTCCGGAATGAATACGAAGAAGCGCGATGAATTCCAGCGCATGATAAGCGATTGCAATGACGGTAAGATAGATATGATTATTACCAAGTCCATCAGCCGATTTGCAAGAAATACGGTCGATTGCCTGAATTACACCAGAGCCCTTAAGAACAAGAACATCGGTGTTTATTTCGAGAAAGAAAACATCAATACGCTCGATGCCAAGGGTGAAGTTCTTATGACAATTATGGCTTCTCTTGCACAGCAGGAAAGCGAATCATTATCAGCTAACGTTCGTCTGGGCTTGCAATTCCGATACCAGCAAGGAAAAGTTCAGGTCAACCACAACTGGTTCTTGGGATATACCAAAGACGAAGACGGTCACCTCATAATTGATCCAGAGCAATCCGAAGTAGTAAAGCGCATATATAGGGAGTACCTTGAAGGAAAGAGCTTCTTACAAATAAAAAGATCACTTGAGGCCGATGAAATTAGAAACGGTGCTGGGAACAAAAAATGGCATGAAAGTAATATAAAGCAGATACTTACGAACGAGAAGTATATCGGGGATGCATTGCTTCAGAAGACTTATACGGTGGATATACTCGATAAGAAGCGAGAAGCCAATAAGGGTCAGGTTCCTAAATATTATGTGGAGGACAGTCATGAAGCTATTATTCCAAAGGATATCTTCTTAAAGGTACAGGAGGAAATTGCTAGAAGGGCAAATCTTACTAACGGGACAACAAAACGCAAACGCATATATAGTGGGCGCTACGCTTTATCCGGTATGGTATTCTGCGCACACTGTGGCGATATCTTCCGCAGGATTAAATGGAACAATCGAGGGTGTAAGTCAACCGTTTGGCGCTGTGTCAGTAGAGTTGAAAAAGACGGTCCTGATTGCCCGGCAAGAACTGTTCACGAAGAATTGCTCCATGAGGTAGTTATTAAGGCTATAAACGAAGCCTTCAAAGAAAGGGAAGCAATACTGCCATTCTTAAGGGAGAATATCGAGAGTAGCCTAGAGGAAGATACAATAAGCCAGATTGAAGCAATTGATAAACGGATGAAGTTAATGCAGCAGGAGCTATTGGCAACCGTTAATTCAAAGAATACCGGTGACGAACAAGGTATGGAAATTAGAAGGCTGCGAGATGAGAAACAGGCTCTTCAAAACGAGCAGGCATCACGACAGGATCTGAAAACACGAATTGATGAGATGATGCGTTTCCTTAACGACTTGCCTTGCGAACTTACTGAATACGAAGAAGAATACGTGAGGACTCTCTTGGAAAAGATTACAGTTTACGACGATCATATCATTGTTGAATTCAAATCAGGCATAGAAATTAAGATAGAAGAATAAGTAGAAATGCAAATCACCCGCAGCTCTTTGCCTGAGTTGCGGGTAAATTATTACATAATATAAATATTATTTTCATCATTTTGACAATTCATGAAATGAATAGTAAAATAATATTTAGAATTAATTTGAATTATGTCACATAATCCATTTTCGACAGGCTGCTATTAGTACTTTAAAAAAGTAAATTAATTAAGAGGACATTTATATTGTTTTTCTTCAGTTGTTGAATATGTTGAGCAAATGCAAGGTTTACAAAAAGGTTTAAGTGTGCAGTTAAAACAGTTATTAAATGAATATATATCTTTGTTACGTAATTCTTGTAAGATTTTTGATTCGCTCCAGTATTCTTTTATAGTAGAATATCGCTCAGGAGTATTAATATGTCTACACGGAATAAAATCTCCATTTATATTGACAGAAATAGAGTCAATTCCAGCAGAACAACCACGGAGCATTCCTGTATTAGTATTACTAAATAAATTTCGGCTAAGGAATGCCTTTAATTGGGAAAAGCAGTTCTCTACCATAATTTGAACAGGTCCAGAATAACGCTTAATAAATTTATATATAAAATGAAAGTCATCTAAAGTAGGATAGTTGATTAGTTCATTTGAACTTGTTGGTTTCATCCCAATGATTACGAGAGCTTTGCATCTATAAGTCTCAGCTAGTCTTACAATGTTAGGAAAATCTAAGGTATTATTGTTTTGCATGACCCAGTTAATATATATATTATTATTCTTATTTTGTGACAGTAACTGGAGTGCACTCATACCAAGAGTAAATCCATTTCTGGAATAAGAGTTAATTGTTTCTGTAGAACCGTTTAGTGATACAAAAAAACCAGTAAGTCCAGATGACATGAGTGAACTATAGATTTTTTGATTAAAATTGAAACCTGATATCGCTATGTTGGAAATCAATTTTTTATCTGAACAAAGTTTTATTAAACTGTTTAATTTAGGATATAGTAAAGTTTCTCCACCACTCAGGTTAATATATTGAACAGAAAGTTGTTCGGATTCATTAATAATTTTCTCCGCAATTTCATAGGATAAAAACTTTCCTTCATTCAAAGTACAATAACATTGTGGACAATTTATAGGGCACATATCAGTTAATTCTAAGTTTATTAGTTGTGGGTTGGTATAATATGTAATCAAATTAAAAACATCCTTTTTATTAGTATTACTGTATTATACCATGAAGTTGTAAGTTTAAATATCAATAAAATAACTAGAAATACATTACATTATATTGGAGGAAAAGGATATGAGTAGTGAAGTTAATGAAAAAAGTAGTATTTTTGAGGAAATGCAGAAGGATGTATATAACTCTAGTATTCCAGATTCTGAAAAACAAAAAATTCTTACAAATATCTTAAAATTGAAAGATCAAAAGATTAATATTATGATCACTGGCGCTACTGGTTGTGGAAAAAGTTCAACAATTAATGCATTGTTTAGTACAGAAGTAGCAAAAGTTGGTGTTGGAGTAGATCCTGAAACACTTGAGATAACAAAATATGAACTTGATAATCTTATTCTATGGGACAGTCCCGGATTAGGTGATGGAAAAGAGGCTGACAACAGACATTCAAAAAATATTATTAAGAAATTAAATGAAGTTGATAAAAATGGGAATGCATTAATTGACTTGGTACTTGTTATACTGGACGGGTCTACTAGAGATCTTGGAACATCTTATGAACTAATAAATCAAGTAATAATTCCTAATTTAGGAAAAGATAAAAAAGATAGAATTCTAGTAGCAATAAATCAATGTGATGTGGCAATGAAGGGGCGGTATTGGGATTATAAAAATAATAAACCAGAACCAAAGCTTTTAGAGTTTCTTGACGATAAGGTTGATTCAGTTCGTAAACGTATAAAAGAGGGTACAGGTGTAGATATTGAGCCAATATACTTCTCAGCGGGATTTAAGGAAGCAGGAGAAGAACAAAGACCTTATAACTTATCAAAGTTATTATATTTCATTATCCAACATACACCAAAAGAAAAAAGACTTGTCTATCTTGATAATATTTCATCTGATGATGATATGTGGAAAGATAATGATGACTTGAAAGATTATTCAACAGAAATTAAAATGTCATTTATTGATACAGTTTCTGATTGTGCTACCAATGGTGCAGACATAGGTGGAGATATTGGATCAATCTTTGGCGGGACAGGAGAAAAAATAGGTAGAGCAGCAGGAACAGTTGTTGGAGCGGCAGTGGGAGTTGTTAAGGCTATTTTTAGTAAGTGGTGATAATGTATAATAATTATAGAAAAGACGATATAGAAAGAAAATTAGCAAGAGCTCGTTTTAGACCATTAGATGTAATGGTAACAGGAGTAACGGGTGCAGGGAAATCCACAACTCTTAATTCTTTATTTGAAAGAGAAGTAGCTAAAGTAGGAACTGGAGTTGAACCTGAGACAATGGGGCTAGATAGTTATGAATTGAGTGATTTAATTAGGTTTTGGGATACGCCTGGACTGGGAGACGGTGTTGAGAAGGATAAAATTCATGGCAAAAAGCTTGTAGATTTATTATATAAACCATATAACCTCGATAGTAATACTTACGGTTGGATAGATTTAGTGCTAGTAATTATTGAAGGCGCTAACCGTGATATGGGTACTACATATAAGCTTTTAAATGAGATCATCGTTCCTAATTTTCAGAAAGAGCGTATCTTGGTTGCAATAAATCAGTGTGATGTTGCTATGAAAGGAAGGCATTGGAATCTAAAAATAAATAAGCCAGAAGCGACTTTATATGAATATCTCGAAGAACAAGCTATATCGATTCAAAGGAGAGTAAAGGAAGCTACGGGTGTAAGTATAATAAAACCGATATATTATTCAGCAGAGTATGGTTATAATGTTAACAAGTTGCTTGATTTTATTATTGATAACATGCCAATAAGTAGACGTAAACTACTATAATGATGGAGGAGTTGTTATGAAAGAAAATTCATTTTGGGACAAATTAAAAGAAGACCTAAATAATCTTGATTTAACAGAAGAAGCAAAAGAGTTAGTTAACAAAAAAATGATAGAGTTAGCAAATCAAAAACTTAATATTATGGTAACTGGAGCTACTGGTAGTGGCAAGAGTTCCACAATTAATGCTTTATTTGGTTATGAAGTTGCAAAAGTTGGTGATGGAACAGATCCAGAAACAATGATTATAGATAGATATGAAATTTCAAATATAACATTGTGGGATACCCCAGGTCTTGGAGATTCACCAGACATGGACAAGGTTCATGCAGAAAAGATAGTTGAATTGTTAAATCGTAAGGATGCAAATGGAATCGCAATAATTGATTTGGTATTAGTGATTCTAGATGGTTCAATTAAAGATATGGGGACATCATATGAACTAATTAATCAAGTCATCATACCTAATATTTCTGATAAAAACCGCATATTAGTTGCAATCAATCAATGCGATCTGGGATTAAAAGGAAGAGGATGGGATAAAGAAAAGAACGTTCCTATGGATAGTTTAATAGAATTTATGGAAGAAAGAGTGAAATCGGTTAAAAATAGGATATTTGAAGCAACTGCGGTAGAGGTTAATCCTATTTATTACTCAGCTTTACATAAATATAATATATCTAAACTCTTATGTTATATAATTAAATCGACTCCAAATGAAAAAAGAATGATTTATGTAGATAATATTAATAAAGACCCAGACGTATGGAAACGGAATGATACATTAATTGACTATAACTTAGAAATTCAGAAAGATGTAAAATTCTCACTAACTAAAGCATTAGATGCCTCGGCAAAGGGAGCGGTAGCAGGAGCGACAGTTGGGGCATTAGTACCAATTATCGGGCCTGTTATTGGCGCAACTATCGGTGCAGCTTTAGGGTTTATAGGTGGTTTGTTTAATAGATAAAGATAGCTATCCCTTGGTGAATATACCTAAGGGTAGTTTTTAGCAGACGTTGATATGTTCCCTAAAACCAAAATACCCGTTGATATGTTTCCTAAAACCTTGTAAACTATAAAAAACGGTGGATATATTCCCATGGACGCAGACATCAATAATGAGCACTCGAGCCACGTTGAAACGATAATAATGATGATGAATTGTGGTAGAGATGAGAAATAACGAGTACTGACCACAATATGTTGTGGTTTTTAAGCCGAAAATGAATAAAAATTGAGGAGAAAAAGTACAAATTTAGGCCTGTTTTTTTGACCGTTTTCATAGATGACAAGGGGTAGTTGCAGGTATGCAACTTCCAAAATAGAAATTTTAGACTGTAAAATCCAAAGGCGTCAGGACATCAAATCTTGATGCTTTTGTTTTTATACAAAGACTAAAATCAAGTGTCTTTTCGGGTACGAATAAGAATATGAGGGCTATTTTTTTTCTGAAAATGAAAAGTATAGCCCTTATTCAATCATCAACATTAATTAGATTACTATTATACTTAAC
>ENA-UOOI01003157-UOOI01003157.1-fermentation-metagenome-genome-assembly--contig:-NODE-3157-length-12873-cov-3.454439_pt1 | contig 12873 bp, 15 predicted proteins | sample MGYA00245779_ERZ724027 | MGnify/ENA primary metagenome ERZ724027 (study PRJEB28704, sample SAMN03018318) | fermentation metagenome | biome: anthropogenic terrestrial biome; feature: soil; material... | reverse complement strand
GCAAAGGCGTCCACCAACGGTGGACGCCTTTGCCATAGCCAAGCAAAGCGGAATTATGTAAATCACATAAAGGAGTGGAATAGATTGGTAAAATGAAGAATGTGGGAAAATCCGTGGAAAAAGTGGAAAAGTAGGGGGGGCATGGAGGGGAAATTGCTGTGGAAAGTCCTGTGGATAATGTGGATAACTCCGTTTTTACCGTAAAAAAGCTGTTGTTATGAAAACAAAGCGGGTGAAGGATTGGAAATTTGTGTTATTCATAACTTGTCTGGAAGGGGAAAAAATGGTCACTTTTCACAAAAAAACGGAGAGGAATAGGGCTAAATAGTCCGTTGTGCGCGTACAATCGAGCGCGAATAGAACAGGCGAAATGGCTGTTTCCAGGGTAAGGGTGGATAAAATGATCCTTTACAACCAGAAAGTATCATGCTATAGTGTCCATGCGGATAGTATTCCTAATCGGAAACCATACCGACACCTCCCCATGAGAATGTGGGAACAAGAGCCGTCACCCAACAAAAAGGTAGGGTGATGCACATGCAAATTGGCTTAATCGGCGCAGGAAAAGTTGGCTTCTCTCTGGGCAAGTTTTTTGTTCAGGGCGGCATTCCGGTGACCGGCTACTACAGTCGGCAGCGAGAATCAGCAGTAGAAGCAGCGAATTTTACCAACACGAAAGCCTTCGATGAATTACATTCGTTTGTAAAACAGTGTGACGTGCTCTTTTTAACTGTTCCCGACGGGAAAATCACGGAAGTTTATCAACAGCTTCTTCCCTGTGATCTCAATGGCAAATGGATCTGTCACTGCAGCGGTGCGATTTCCTCTCAGGATGCCTTTCCTGGGATTGGGGAAACCGGCGCTTGCGGCTTTTCTGTACATCCGCTATTCCCTGTAAGCAGCAAGTACGAAGCTTACAAGGAACTGGCGGATGCTTTTTTTTGCCTGGAGGGAGACCCTGCACATCTGGACGAGATTAGCCAGCTGATGCGGGGATTGGGATGCCGGGTGCAGCAGATTGCACCAGAGGTGAAAGTACGCTACCATGCGGCCTGCGTATTTGCCTCCAATCTCATGTGCGCACTGGCGCAGGAAAGCATCGAATTGCTGGAAGGCTGTGGGTTTTCTCGGCAGGGTGCCCAGGAAGCATTGGCACCACTGATGCGCAGCAATCTTTACCATCTGTGTCAGGTGGGTCCTGTACAGGCCCTGACCGGTCCAGTAGAGCGCTGCGATGTATCGACGGTGTCCAAGCATCTGGCGTGTTTCTCTAGCCAAGAGGAACGAAGGTTATATCAGCTGTTATCCCGTAAATTGATTTCCATTGCCCAGGAAAAGCATCCCGAACAGAACTACATGACCATGAAGAAAGTCCTAACGGACTGAAAGGAGCAGACTATGAAAAACACAGCAGCTACCTTCTTGCAGATGAAACAGAGAGGAGAAAAAATCTCCATGCTGACCTGCTACGATTATTCCACAGCCAAACTGATGGAGCGGACTGGTGTCAACGCCATTTTGGTAGGAGATTCCTTGGGAAATACTATGTTAGGCTATCCAGATACCCTTTCTGTTACCATGGACGATATGATTCACCATGGCAGTGCGGTAGCACGGGCGTGCAGCAACACCATGGTGGTAATTGATATGCCATTTTTGTCCTACCAGGCGTCAGTCTATGATGCGGTGATCAATGCCGGACGGCTGATCAAAGAGGGGCGCGGAAATGCGGTAAAGCTGGAAGGCGGTGCAGCGGTAGTCCAGCAGATCAGAGCGATTGTGGATGCCGGCATTCCAGTGCAAGCTCATATTGGTATGACGCCGCAATCCGTCAATGCGTTTGGCGGATTTAAGGTGCAGGGCAAAGGCGAAGCAGCCGCAAAGCAACTGTTACAGGATGCATATGCGGTTCAAGATGCTGGAGCGTTCTCCGTGGTGTTGGAGTGCGTCCCGCCCAAGTTGACTGCACTAATTTCTGAGAAGCTGGCGATTCCGACCATCGGAATCGGGGCCGGAGCTGGCTGCGATGGGCAGATTTTGGTCTATCAGGATATGCTGGGAATGTTTAACGACTACGTTCCAAAGTTTGTCAAGCAGTTTGCTAATGTGGGAGAAATCATGTCTCAGGCATTTAAGGACTATAAGGGCGCAGTGCAAAACGGTTCCTTCCCAAGTGCAGAACATACCTTCGCTAAGTCTGACTGTTCCTGTGCGTATCTGACACAGTTGGCTGCAGAATTGTAACGAGGGTGAGGTGACAAAGATGATAATTGCAACGACGATTGCCGAAGTACGCACCCAGGTAGCAGAATGGCGAAGGCAGGGAGTGACCGTCGGCTTGGTACCGACGATGGGGTATCTGCACGAGGGTCACTTGAGCCTGCTTCTATCCGGCGGTGCCCAGTGTGACCGCACGGTAGCTTCGGTATTTGTGAACCCAACCCAATTTGGTCCCAACGAGGACTTTGATGCCTATCCTCGGGATTTTGAGCGGGATTGTGCTTTGCTGGAGCGTACAGGCTGTGCAATGGTGTTCCACCCGGAAGCCGAAGAACTGTACCCGGATGGATTCTGCACTTACGTGGAAAATGACTCGGATATGGCAAGGGTGTTGTGCGGGCGAACCCGTCCCATCCATTTCCGTGGGGTGTGCACCGTGGTTTCCAAACTACTCCATATCGTGACGCCGGATAAAGCCTTTTTCGGACAGAAGGACGCACAGCAGTTGGCGATTATCCGGCGTATGGTACGGGATCTCTCTATGGATGTTGAGATTGTAGGCTGCCCCATTGTGCGGGAGCCAGATGGATTGGCAAAATCCTCCCGCAATATCTATTTAAATCCCCAGGAACGGCAGGCAGCACTTTGCCTGTCCAAGGCGGTGACCCTGGGACAAAAGCTGGTCACAGAGGGGCAGCGGGATGCAAAGACGATTTTAAGCGCTATGTTGGCACTGATTGACGCGGAGCCGTTGGCTCAAATCGAATACGTGTCCGCAGTGGATGGGAATACCTTGGCTCCTATCCAGAGGCTTTCCGGTACCGTTCTGGTGGCCATGGCCGTGTATATCGGGAAAACCCGCCTGATTGATAATTTCAGTTGGGAGGAATGAAAACGATGACGATAGAAATACTCAAAGGAAAGATTCATCGCGCCACGGTGGTACAGGCAGAATTGGACTACGTCGGCTCCATTACGGTGGATCAGGATTTGCTGGATGCGTCAGGCATTTTTGAGTACGAAAAGGTGCAGATTGTAGATGTAAACAATGGCAGTCGCTTTGAAACCTACACCATTGCCGGAGAACGGGGTTCCGGTGTGATTTGTTTGAACGGTGCTGCCGCTCGCTGCGTCAGTGTGGGAGATAAAATCATCATTATGGCGTATGCTCGCATTTGCCCGGAGGAAGTGTATCGGCACAAGCCCAAAGTGGTTTTTGTTGACGACTGCAATCGTGTGGAACAGGTTGGCGTAATTTGCAACCGGTAATGCAATCTGGACGCAGTTCTTGCAATCGAAAGAAAGGCACCGGAATCCTATTTCAAAGAAGGAAGGTTCCGGTGCCTTTTGTGATTTTTAGATAACACAGAGTGCGATGCGTGCAAATGAATTTATACTTGACGTTTTTTCCCAACTGTGGTACACTAAGCTCCAATAATGATTGATTTTTTCCGAGATGGAAATTTAGTTAGTGACTGTGTTTTTGTAATGGACTCTCTCTTTGCTACTGTGGCTCAGTTGGTAGAGCAGCTGATTCGTAATCAGCAGGTCGCCGGTTCAAATCCGGCCAGTAGCTCCACAAAAACCGTGTAATCTCAATGGTTACACGGTTTTTTCTTGTTTATGTGCTTCCGGCTGAATTCTGTTTTGGTGCTTATTGCATCCAGTGAATCACTTCGCTTTTTTGATTGGTGCTTGATCAGCACTCCGATCTCAGTTGTAAAGATTCTTCCGTCTTCATCCTCCCAAGCATCACCCTCATCAAGGCAAGAAGCTTTCCGGTTGGCAATACTGGGGAGGTCTGCCCGGCTGGCCGGATATGTCCAAGCGTATTAAGACCGTCTCTTCTTCCTTAGTTCTGTAGAACTCCGGCCCTACAGGATCGCATAAAGGCGGATAGGTAGGAGTCTATATTTCTGCATTATACTCTGATGAATTGGTTCATCGCACCATCGGCTCACTCTCTTAGTGGTGCGCCGACATTATCTCGGAAGCTGCCGAGGCAGATTGAAATCAGATCAACAATCGTGCCAATCCCAAACAGCCCACCGGTGAATAGCCAAATGATACCGGATACTACTTTTCCAACGTAAAATCTATGGATTCCGGCAACACCAATGAATCCGAGACAGCACAGTATTAGCGCTATCAGTTTGTTCCTGTCACTTGTGTTCGTTACGTAATTTGCCATATGGTACGCCTCTCTTTTTTAAAATAAATGGTGGAACGCAACAACTTTGACCTATCCCCCAATTTGGATTGCCTCTGCATCGAAGTCGTTGACGTAGTCCCCTAACGGTTGAACATTGTTAACGCAAGGAAGGGAGCAACAAAGAAAAAGCAACCCCCAAGAAGAGGGCTGCAATGACAAGGTTGTATTGAGCAGACGATTTGACGCCCATGTTAAGAAATCGGCTACAAGTGTTCGGATTTATCTTATAGGGTCTGGTCAAGTCTATAGTTGAATTAATTGGGGTTGCTTATTTTGCCGGCTCAAGAACCAGTTCTGCTCCCTGAAAGATCGGAATTGCAATAACATTGAACTCTGTGGGAGTTGTTGGTGCATCCCCGTGCAGGCGCACAGTGTACGGATTTTTTTCTGCGTCGAACAGTAGTTCCTCTTCGTCGATTTCGTAGACTACCCATCCTTCTGGTAAGGTGAAGTCCCTACATAATAGGTCTGTGTTTCGGCTTGCGGCAATACTAGTTGCCCTCTGTTCATCCACGGCAACGAAATCCTCTGCATTGGAGACGTCCGATGCTACCCTGTAGATTGTAATTTCCATTTTTAGTTCTCCTTTTGTTTCGTTATTCGATCTCTATGTTAAGTACCCCAACGATTTCTGCGATTGTTAAGATTATATAACGTGGTGGAGTCCGCCGTCCAGCACACCAATCTTGAATGGTGCGAAAAGGAATGCAGAATCTTGTGGAGCACTCGGTCATCGTTATTTCTGCGCGGGAAAGCAGTTCTTTAAACGTAATGTGCGCGATGTCCCATATGTTATCCAAATCATGCACAATCTCATCATAGATTGCTATGGGTGCATTCTTGCCCGGTTCGAATACGTTGCTAATTGCCCATTCTTCTACATACGCGTCTTTGTCACTTGAGACGACAGCGTCCTCCAACAAGGCGAAGAAGGTCTTACTGTTCATTACTTTTCCTCTTGATTTTGCGTTCGTATCCATCAACTGTTTACAGTATTATACACGCATTGCGTGCATCTGTCGAGGTAGTTTTGCAAAAAACAGTCAGAGATAGGATGGAGCGTCTGGGAGGAGAGGAAGGTTTTTCGATAGGGAAAGAGGGGAGAGAAGGCTGCGCGGCTGGGTCACATTTAAACGACATGCTTGATTTTCTTACGAAAGTATGACGTGTTACCGGGAGCTGGAAAGGGTCGATGAACGACACAGGTAGTGCTCTGCAATGAGTTTTATTGCAACTTGGCTGAAAACCGTTATGCACAACTTCCAGCGGGCTTTTTTCTCGCAGCTGTTTTTTATACAGTCCCTTGTCAGGACGGTTTACGGTTGGTTGGCCACGCTGTGGACAGAGCCGAAAATGGGGAGGGAAACAAGGGAAGAAACGGAAGGAGTGTCAAAAACGCTCCGCTAGAAAGAAGGAAATCAGGCAATGTGTCTAAATAGAAAGGGAAAGGTTTGGGCAATGTAACTATTGAGGTGGGAAAGAGGTTACCATATAATAAAGGTGTATGCTTATTTTATAGGTTCTGCTGTTGCAAAGAAACTTGCAGCCTAGCGGGAATTGGCATGTTGAGGAGGAAGAGAAAACATGAAAAAAGGAAATCTCTGGTACAATCCCAATGATGGGGAAGTTGGCGTTGTCCGCAGTTTTGGCTGGCATTGCAGAAACCTGAAGCCGGGTCAACCGATTACCTATCAAATACAGCCGGATCTGGATCATCCAGAAACCTTTCGATGGGAAAAAACAACCCTGGAAAAGGATGGTGATGAGTGGTATCTGGTGGGGACAGACCTGCAGGGGATGGAACTCAACGGCACGATTATTGACATAGATGAGTTGTAACTGACAAAAGCGCCAATTGGTACCGAAAAGGATTGCAAGTAGAAATCAGGCCGTGTCCCAGATTCGGACACGGCTTTTTCTGGCGGGTTAGAGGTTCTGCGGAAAGAGAAAGGAAGGCGGTCATTTGGCCAGGCAAAAGGATTTAACGAAGGGGAGTATTACACGTACACTCATGCTGTATGCAGTGCCGTTTATTGTGTCGAATGTGCTTCAGGCAACCTATAACATTACAGACATGATTATAGCGGGACAGTTTGGCGGATCATCCTATGCGCAGTCGGCCATTGGGAACTGCACGACGGTTACGTCATTGCTGACCCAGGTGATCATTGGCATCACCACTGGCGGAAGTATTTTAATTGGACAGTACTATGGTGCCAAACGAGAAAAGGACTGCCGGGATTCTACGGTTACCCTGTTTACCATGAGCTTGATCATTGGTGTAGTGGTGGCCTTGATGCTCTACCTGATGGCCAATCAGATCATGATCTGGATGAATGCGCCTGCGCTGGAGCAGGCACAGCAGTATCTTCGGATCTGTGCGTTGGGAATGTTTTTTATCACCTGTTATAACGGGGCCGCCGCAGCGCTGCGAGCGGTAGGGGATTCCAAACTGCCGTTTCTCTGTGTCGGGGTTGGCGTGGGGATCAATATTGTTCTGGATCTGGTGTTCATGGCAGGTCTGGGCATGGGAGTGGCCGGCGCGGCATGGGCGACAGTCATTGCACAGATTGTCAGTGCAGTGCTGGCTGTGTACTTTGTTTGGAGGAATCAGCCGCTGTTTGGATTACGGCTGCGCAACCTGCGTATAAAGTTGGATCAGGCCAAGGCAATGCTGAAAATGGGAATTCCCTGCGCAATTCAGATGAGCGTAGTTAGTATTGCTTGGATCGCTGTTACGACAATCGTCAATTCCTACGACGTGTACGTTTCCGCCGCCAGTGGCGTCACTATGAAAATTTCCCAGTTCTGCCAGTTGTTCAGCGCAGCGATGTACAGTGCCGTCAGCGGGATTGTAGCTCAGTGTGCAGGCGCGAAAGATTATGAGCGAATTCGTAAGGTAGTCTATCGAGCCATTGGGATTGCGGTAGGGGTGACACTGGTGCTGGTAGCCATCGTGGAACTGACTGCCCCCCAGCTGGTTGCTATTTTCACGCCGGATGCAACCACCCAGCACTATGCGGTGATCAATCTGCGGATCGACATTCTGGGACAGTTGTTTTTTGCGGTGTTTATGGTTTACCACGGCCTGGCTGTAGGGGTAGGCAATACTTGGTTTGTGTTTTTCAGCAGCTTTTGCAACTGCATCTTGGCACGGTTGATCCTTGCCATTACCTTTAATCATTTCTTTGGATTGATGGGATTGTATTGGGCATGTATGATGGCACCCTTTGTCTCTGTACCCCTTGGATTCTGGTATGAGCGCTCCAATCGCTGGAAGCGGTCGATTCCAGAACGAGGCGGAAAAGATGCAGCATAGAGTTCAAATGATGTGAAAGAAACAGCAAGAAAAGTACGGAAATGAAATGCTTTTTGTGAAAAATGCAGGACAAAAAGTACTTGATTTTATAGTGAAAAACTGGTATGCTTGTATGCGAATCCAGATAGGTTTTATTACTTGAATAATTATTCAAAAGGAGACGAAAAAAATGAAAAAAGTATTTGCACTGATCGTAGCCACAGCAATGTGCCTGGCAACTCTGACCGCTTGTGGTGGTTCTAAGGACGCAACAACCTCTGCCGTTGGTAGCACTCCCACCACTTCCGCAGGCGTCCAGTCTTAATCTGACGCAAGAGGAAAAGGAGTACAAGAAGAATGAAAAAGACAGTTACATTAATTCTGGCACTGGCAATGTGCTTAGCGACTCTGACTGCATGCGGCGGCTCTAACGATGCAGCTTCTTCCGCTGGCGCAAGTGCTAACGCTTCCCCATCGGAAAGTGCCGGCACCAACCAGTCTTACACCCTGGTGAAAGACGGCGTCCTGACCATGGCGACCAACGCTTATTTCCCCCCCTATGAATACTATGAGGGCGAGAAGGTTGTTGGGATCGATGCTGAGATCGCAGGTGCCATCGCAGAAAAGCTGGGCTTGGAACTGAAGATTGAGGATATGGAATTCGATTCCATCATCACGGCAGTTCAGACCGGTAAGGTTGACATCGGTTTTGCTGGCATGACCGTTACCGAAGATCGCCTGAAGAACATTGACTTCTCTGAATCCTACGCACAGGGCGTGCAGGCTGTTATCGTGAAGGAAGACTCCACTATCGCAACCCTGGACGATCTGAAGGATAAGCAGATTGGCGTACAGCTGTCTACTACTGGCGACCTCTATGCAAAGCGTGACTACGGCAAGGATCAAGTTGTAGAATTCAACAAGGGCAACGATGCCGTTATGGCATTGGTACAAGGCAAGATTGACGCTGTCATCATCGACAACGAGCCTGCAAAGTCCTATGTGAAGGCAAACGAAGGTCTGAAGATTCTAGACACCAAGTATGTTACCGAAGACTATGCAGCATGCATATCTAAGGAAAATGCTGGTTTGACAAAGGCTGTCAACGAAGCACTGGCAGAACTGCAGAAGGATGGTACCATTCAGAGCATTCTGGACAAGTACATCACTGCGGAATAATCATCCGGAAACCCTAAAACAAAATGGTGGTTTAAGGAGTAGGCATTCGCCTGCTCCTTTTTTTACCAGTGGGGAAAAACAAAGGGAAGAGGGCATACTATCGAAATAAGGAGAAAACGGTAAAAGGATATAGAAAAAACTTAAACTAAAGTTTTTATTAAAATTTGATGAAGGGTTTTTGAAAACGGTTTTATTTCCTGGTACTCTGTGTTAGAATAAGTCAAACCAATTCGAATTCTGTAGTCAGCGTTGGGAGAGTGAACAAAATGAAACTGATTACATTTGCCGTTCCCTGTTACAATTCAGCGGCGTATATGAGGCATTGTGTAGATACTCTGCTTCAGGGTGGTGAAGATGTTGAAATTATTCTGGTAGATGACGGTTCTGTGGATGAGACCGGAGCGATTGCGGATCAATATGCGGAACAATACCCGGAGATTATTCGTGTGATCCACCAGCCCAATGGCGGCCACGGGGAAGGTGTGAACCAGGGCATTCGGAATGCGACTGGTATGTATTATAAAGTAGTGGATTCAGATGACTGGCTGAATCAGGATGCTCTGAGACGGGTGTTGGACAAGCTGAAAGAGCTGGCCCAGGGTCCGGATCCGTTGGATATGATGATCTGCAACTATGTGTACGAGCATGTGGATGACGGCACCAGTCGTGTCGTTAATTACAAAGATGTGTTTCCGGAGAACGAGATTTTTTTCTGGAAGGATATTGGGCACTGGAAGCCGTCGGAGTACCTGCTGATGCATTCGGTGATCTATCGTACCCAAATGCTGCGTGACTGCGGCGTGGAGTTGCCCAAGCATACCTTCTATGTCGATAACATTTTTGTGTATCAGCCGCTGCCTCATGTCAAGTCCATGTACTACATGAACGAAGATTTGTACCGGTATTTTATCGGGCGGGAGGACCAGAGCGTCAATGAACAGGTAATGGTGAAGCGGGTGGATCAGCAACTGCGTGTTACCCAACTGATGCTGGACTTCTACCGATACGATATGGTACGCAGCTTTGAACCTAAGCTGGGCAGCTATATGCTTCGGTACCTGTCAATGATGATGATGATCAGTTCTATTTTCCTGATCATTTCCGATACGCCGGAAAATTTGGAAAAGAAGGAACAACTGTGGAAGGATCTGAAGGAACGCGATCCTGACATGTACCGAAAGCTCCACTATCGCTCCCTATCTATGGCCGGGACGCTGCCTGGCCGGAGCGGACGAAAAGTGAGCAAGGGGCTGTATCATTTGGCCCAGAAAATCTACAAGTTCAATTAACAAAGCGCAAAGAAGCCGGTGCAGGATCTAAATTCTGCACCGGCTTCTTTCGACAAAGGGGTTATTCCCAACTTTGCAGCTCTAAAATGTTTCCTTGGGGATCTCGGGCATAGACAAAGGTTGCGTGACGGCCATCTTCATAGCCTGCGTGAACCAGTTCACACACTGTACGTCCACCGGCATCCAATACCTTTTTCAGCGTTTCTGCTACATCATCCACTTCGAAGGCCAGATGAGCAATGCTCCCTTCGTTAATGGAACGAGGCTCCGCTGATTTAATGCATCGTAGGAGAAAATCTCTAGCGTGGGGTGATCCTCATCATAGCCGGGCAGACAAAGGTGCTCACCGTTGATGTGTGCCTCCTCAACCGTTCCGCTTTTTCTGGCAGCGGTTGAAAAACTTTTTGTTGTCAACAATAAAGCGTTGATGGGTACCGGTGCCGATGACGCCAGATTCATCGTAGGCGGTAACGGAAAAGAATACCTTTCGATTCTCCACAACGGTGACAACGCTTTCTGCCCACACCCGCATACCCACGGGAGTGGCAGCATCATGGGACACGGATAATGCGATCCCAACGCTGCCCTGACCGTCCTCCAAGAAGGGCTGGATGGAGGTCCAGGCGGCCTGCTCCATCAATGCAACCATATGTGGCGTGGCAAAGACCTCCAGCGTACCGGAACCGGCATGCTGTGCAGTAAGATTCTCGGTTACTACGATTTCAACAAAGCCTTTCTGTCCAACTTGAATGCTCATAACAGGCTCCTTTTATGATTGGTTAAGATTTACCGGATTGACCTGTAAGCTCCTGAAACAGCTTGGTGTGCAGCTGCTCGGTTTCTTTGTCCAGCTTAGTGAGCAGAGGGGCATGCTTCAGAATGCTCGCATCGGGATACGCCAGAGGGTTTTGATGCCAGGCCTGATCCATTTTCCCCAGTGCCTTGTCAGAGGTGGTGGAGTATTTGGAGTAGACGGCGTTTTTAGCCATGTTGCTGGCGGAGCACATGTAGTTGATGAATTGTTCTGCCTCAGATTTCCGTTCGCTGCCGCTGGGGATACAGTAGGAGTAACAAATGCGCCAGCTGCCCTCGTCAGGCAGAGCAAAGGCCAGATTGGGGTTGTCGCTCATCATGTCGATGGCGGCACCGGAGTAGGCAGCGGCCAGTGCCGCGGCATTGCCAGTCATCATTGTGTAGGCTGCGCCGTCAGAGTATCCGGCCACCAGGGGAACCTGCTTTTGTAGGCTCTTGTAAGCGGCCTGAATGGTTTTTTCATCAGTAGTGTTCACATCCTTGCCCCGCACAGTCAGAGCCACGGAAAAGCAATCCCGAGCCGTAGCGGGCATGAGAATTTTCTTGCTGTAACTCTGGTTCCAGAGGCTCTTCCAGCTGCTGACATGAGAGGGAACCAGTTGGGTATTCCAGACGATCCCAGCGGTGCCCCAGAGAACGGGAACGCTGTGCATGGTATCACCGTTGGGGGCAAGATAATCCTCGTTGATGAGCTTTACGTTAGAGATGACGCTTTCGTCCAGATCCATCAGGCAGTCATCGTCCCGCAACTGAGCCACTGTGGCCTGATCGGTGAGGACTACGTCATACTCGCAGGAGATGCCTTCGGATTCCGAGTTTTCTGCCAGTGCAGCCTGATTTTCCGCTTTCCAGCCCTGGAGATCGGAGAGGATGTTGATAGGATTTTCCTCAGCAGCCATAATGGCGGAGGAATCACTGACCGCACCGTTTTTTGCCTGTGCCTCTGCCGGCGTGCGGGTGCCCACCAGATAGTTGACCTCAATGCCGGTGTCCTCAGTAAAGGCGGCAATCAGATCCTGTTTGATAAAATCACCTTCTGCATAGACGGTAAGAGCAGTGTCTTTGCCGCAGCCGGTGAGGGTGAAGGCCAGTGCCAGCGTCAGCACCAGTGAAAAAAGAAAGGCCAGTCGTTTTTTAGTCATAAAGTCTCCCTTCGGTCCAGTTGTAATTGGTGGCGGTTTGGAGAGAATAGTCAGGGAAATACCTTTGGACAAAATCCACCTGTGCGACCTGCCAGCGGCGTCCATTGAGATATTCCAGCGCACCGGCAGGTGAGGTAAAACGAAACTCCAGAGACCAGGACCAGAGGGCCTGGTGATTCATCCCGTATTGCCGGTTCAGCTTTTCGCTGCCGTACTTGCCGTCACCCAGCAGAGGATGCTTTGCCGCCGCTAGCTGGGCGCGAATCTGATGGGTGCGTCCGGTGATCAGATTACATTCCAGCAGAGAGAGGCCGTGACCGCTGGTCAGCGTGCGGTATTTGGTCACTGCGGTTCGTGCGCCGGGGACGGGGCGAGATTTGACATAGACCTGTTTTTTGACCTCGTCCTTCCAGAGATAACCTTTTAAGGAGCCGGTTGGTGGCTCCATCTGCCCCGTAACGAGACAGAGGTAGAGCTTGACCAGTTCCCGATCCCGAATCTTTTGGTTTATCACCCGGAGCGCTTCCGCAGTCTTGGCAGCGATGACGATGCCGCCGGTGTTCCGGTCAATCCGGTTGCAGAGAGCGGGGGTAAAGGCATGCTCGTGGAAGGGGTTCCACTCCCGCTTCTGGTAAAGATAGGCCTGGATGTGATTGATGAGGGTGTTTACCTTTTCGATCTCATCCCCGTGAACCACCATGCCGGGCGCTTTAAATTAAC
>ENA-UOOI01003155-UOOI01003155.1-fermentation-metagenome-genome-assembly--contig:-NODE-3155-length-12884-cov-5.858134_pt1 | contig 12884 bp, 11 predicted proteins | sample MGYA00245779_ERZ724027 | MGnify/ENA primary metagenome ERZ724027 (study PRJEB28704, sample SAMN03018318) | fermentation metagenome | biome: anthropogenic terrestrial biome; feature: soil; material... | reverse complement strand
AGGTAAAATTTAGAAATTAAGTCCAAGGAGACAACGGAATTTTGGATCGTGCGGCAGATCGGCGATTGACATTGTATCAAGCAATGTTATGAAATAATCAAGGAGGAAAAAAAATGAAAAGGAAAATCCTGTGCGCACTTCTAAGCGTTCTGATGGTGTCGACGACAATGTTCGGATGTTCCGGGAGCTCCGGGAGTTCCGGCGGAAATGTGTCGGCGCAAAATGGGACGACGTCCGCGGCGGCAAAAAAACACAGCGGCAAGTACAAAATCGCGCTGAGCAATTCCTTTATGGGCAACGACTGGCGTCAGTTGATGATTAAAACGACGCAGGTCGTGGCTTCCAAAGCCCCTTATAAGGATACGGTCGATCTGAAAGTGGTGACCTGTGAAAACAATGCGGAGGCGCAGTCCGCGTCCATTGATGCGTTGGTCGCTCAGGGCTACGATGCGATCCTGGTTGACGCTTCCTCCAGCGCGGCATTGATTCCGTCCCTCGAACGTGCGAAGCAGGCCGGCGTTGTGTGCGTCTCGTTCGATTCCGTCGTCAACCACAAGGGCGTATATGCCGTACAGACGGATCTGAACGCGTTGGGCTCCGGCTGGGCGAATTATCTGGTTAAGGCCATGGGCGGAGGAAAAGGCAAAAAGATTGCGGTGGATACAGGTTTGCCGGGGTCTACAAACGGCAATATCGTCTATGAGACCGTTATGAAAATATTCAAGGACGCGGGTGTCGATGTCGTGGCCGAGTTCGCCGGCGAATACTCCGACGGCGTAGGCCAGAAAAAATTGAGCAGCGTCTTGGCTGCGAACCGCAACCTCGACGGTATTTTCACACAGCTTTATGGCGAAACGATTCAGGCAGCCTTTAAGCAGGCGGGCAGACCCCTGATTCCGGCGACTTCCTATAATTCCAACGCGGGCCAGCTGGCGGCGCTCGACAATAAAATGAATCTCTGCATCGGCAATAATGTTCCGGGCCTGGGTGCCATTGCGATGAATATCGCGGTCAAGGTACTGAATGGCGAGAAAGTCGATCAGGTCACCAACGTCACGCCCGGCTTCTTTGTTACCGACCCGTCGATTGATAACGGCTATAAAACCACGCCGATTAAGGAAAATGTGACTTGCTTCAGGAAACTGCCGGGTGCGTTTGACTGGCCCGCCCTGCCGACCGATTTTAAACCCGCGGTGACAGTCGACGAGATTTCGAATTATCAGCAGAAGAGCAACTGAGCGCACTTGAAACCTGATATTTGGAGGCAGATAAAATGGCCGATCTGGAATTTGACCATATTTCAAAGTCGTTCGACGGAGTGTATGCGCTGAAAGACGTCTCGTTTTCATGCAATAAAGGAGAAGTGCATGCCCTTTTGGGTGAAAACGGTGCCGGGAAAAGCACGCTGCTGAAGGTGCTGAGCGGGGCCCATCAGGCAGATTCCGGGGAAATCAGGCTTTTCGGCGAGACCGTTACGATCCATAATCCCCGGGACGCCATGGCATATGGAATCGGGACGGTGTATCAGGAACTTTCCATCGTCCCGGATCTGACCGTCGGGGAAAACATATTTGTGGGCCGTCTGCCGAAGAACCGCCTCGGCAAAATCAATCATAAAAAACTGACGCAGATGACTTTGGACCTTTTTCACCAGTACGATGTCGACGATATTGATCCCAATGCCAAAGCAGGGCCGCTGTCCCTTTCCAAACGACAGATGATCGAGATCCTGCGGGTTTTGTCGAAGAACCCGAAAGTCGTTGTTTTGGACGAGGCGACTTCCGCGCTTACCCAGAACCGGGTCCAGTGGCTTTTGAGTCTGGCGAGGAAACTGGCCAACGAGGGGAAGATCATCATTTTCATATCGCATCGTATGGCTGAAATCAAGGACGGCTGCGACAACGTCACCATTCTTCGCAACGGTTCCACGGTGGGTTCGCTAAGCCTTCAGAATGTGGATATGGATGAAGTCATCTCCATGATGCTGGGCCGTAAAATGTCCGGATACTATCCGGAAAAAGTCTCGACCGTTCAGGACGACGTGGCGCTTGAGGTGTCGGACCTGCGCTGGGGGCATTCCCTGAACGGGGTCAATTTTCAACTCCACAAAGGCGAAGTCCTCGGCATTGGCGGCCTGGCCGGCCAGGGGGAAGCGGAATTGCTGCTGGCCTTGTATGGAATCCTGGATGCGCGCGGCACCGTCCGATTGAATGGAAAGCCGGTCAAAATCAACAGCCCGAAGGACAGTCTGCGCAACGGCATCTCTCTTGTCCCGGAAGACCGGGGCACGCAAGGGCTCCTGCTGTCTTTTCCCATCGGATTCAATATTTCTCTGCCCTGCCTCGACCGGCTCAGGCACGGGCTCTTCATCGATCGGGCCGGGGAAAAACAGATTATCGATCGATATATGGGAGAGCTGAAGATCAAAGCCGACAGTCCGGCGGTTCTTGTCGCAAATCTGAGCGGCGGGAATCAGCAGAAAGTGGTTCTGGCGAAAATCCTCGCGATGGAGCCCTCTCTGTTGCTGATGCACGACATCACGCGCGGTGTGGACATCGGTACGAAAAAGGAGATGTTTGCACTGGTGCGAGAGCTGGCGGCGAAGGGGAATTCCATCCTGTATTATTCGACGGACGGTGAAGAGCTGGTGAACGTATGCGACCGGGTCATGGTCATGTACGACGGGAAAGTCGATGCTGTTCTTGAAAAAGATGATTTGACACGTAGAAATATCGTTTCCGCGTCAATCGGTGAAATTTTAAGCGCCTGATTCGCACGGCTGCCCTTTTTCGATGCGTGAGCGAAGCAGAAGACTTCGCTCCACACATCGGCAGGGCTAAGCAAAGGGCCTTATCTTGGAGGAATGTTCAGTGAAACCATTAAAGGGAAAATCGCTTGGGCAGCTGATCAGCAACAATTGGATTCTGCTTATCCCGTATCTATTCTTGATTGTCATCACGGGCGTGATTGCGTGTCTGAACCCCGGCACGCTTGGCCTTGGATGGATCGCCAATAAATCCGACGCCGCTTTCTCTTTGATCCTGGTGTCGATCGGGCAGACGCTTGTTCTGCTGATCGGGGGGTTCGATCTGTCCGTTGGCGGGGTCATCTGCGTGACCAATTGCCTTTCTGCCGTTTATATGGGGAATTCGGCCGGCGGCATGCTGCTGTGGTCGATTGTCAGCATCCTTTTCGGGATAGCGGTCGGCGTATTCAACGGCTTTATCATAGGGAAAACCAGCATGCAGCCGTTCATTGTAACGCTGGCCACCCAGTCGGTCTGTTACGGGATTGCGCTTCTGATTCTGAAAGTCGACGGCGGCAACGTCTCTGAAAATTTCACCAATCTGTTTCTGGTCCGGTTCGGACAGATTCCGCTGACTTTGATTTTCATCGTCATTCTGATCCTTTTATGGCTGTACATAAAACGGACGGACTTCGGCATTTCGATTTATGCGGTCGGCAGCAATGAAAAAGCGGCCCGCTTGAACGGCATTTACGTCCTCAGGACAAAGATACTGGTCTATGGGCTTTCCGGCCTTTTCGCTGCGCTTGCCGGTTTGTTCCGCACGGCACAGGTGGCGTCGGGTTCTCCGACGGCGGGCGCTGATTTCGTCATGACTTCCATTTCGGCCGCCGTTATAGGGGGCACGTCTCTTCTCGGCGGCTCGGGCGGCCTTGTGGGAACGATTGCGGGCGCGTTCGCGATCAAGGGAATAGCGGATCTGCTGGTTTTCTTAAATGTTTCTTCCTACTGGTCATCTCTTGTCCAGGGGGTCCTTTTGATTCTCGCTGTCGCAGTCAGTTCGATTGCGGTTCTCCATAAGGAAGGAGACGCGGCATAAGTGAAAGATGCAATTCGGAAGAACTCAACGATTCTTGTCACATATCTTATGGCGGTTGCGCTGCTCATCCTGTGCGCTATCGTAAGGCCCGGTTACTTGAACGTCGATAACATCCGCACCCTTTCGTCGCAGGTAGCCGTTTTGGGTCTTGTCACGCTTGGCCAGGCGCTTGTCATCCTCACGGGCGGGATGGATCTGTCGGTCCCGTGGATGTTTACCATGGCGGGGTTTCTTATGGCGAATCTGTCCAACGGCGACAACGGCAAAATCGCCTATGTCATTCCGATCGTTCTGGTGATCGGGATCGCCATGGGACTGTTCAATGGTGTCGGGGTTGCGTATGTGGGGATCGCCCCCGTCGTGATGACGATGGCGTCGAATATTATTTTTCAGGGACTTTTGGTCGGGTCCTTCAACGGCATGCCGGGCGGGTCGTCTCCCTCCGTTATGAAAAGCCTCGCCACCGGTTCGGTGGGCGCGTTTAATAATCTGTTCCTGATATGGCTGGCGGTTTCCGCCGTTGCCCTGGTCGCCCTTTATAGAATGCCGTTTGGCCGGAGACTGTATGCGGTCGGCAGCAATGAGAAAGTCGCACAGTTCTCAGGCGTCAATGTCAAGGTTGTGAAAGCCGCCGCGTATGCGCTCAGCGGTCTGACGGCCGCCTTGGCGGGCATCCTCTATTCCGGCAGTCTGGGGCAGCTCTATCTCGGAATGGGCGATGAATATCAGATGCAGTCCATTGCGGCGGTGGCGATCGGCGGCATCTCCCTGGTGGGCGGAAGCGGAAGCTATGTGGGGGCCATGGCGGGCACGCTGATTATTATCATCCTGAACGGGGTGCTGGCCGCGGTCAACATCTCGGAAGGCGCCCAGCGCATTGTGTATGGCGTCGTGCTGTTTATCGCGGTGCTGATTTCCACAAGAAGAAACAACATGAGGTTGGTCCAGGTCAAGAAGACGACGGAAAACAGCTGAACATTTTGATCTACTCTACTTCACCTCACGGGGCATTTGGAAAGGGCCCTATGCGTCTCTGGAATGCCACGTGGGTTTGAAGATAAAATCTTAGAAAGGATTTATCCATTATGAAATCACTTGTTTATGTAGCACCTCAGCGTGTGGAAGTGCGCGACGTACCCGTTCCCGCGCTGCGCGATCACCAGGCCAGAATCAGGGTGAAATATTGCGGCGTGTGCGGTTCGGATATAGGCATCTACAGCGGGAAGCATCCGCGTGCGAAGGCGCCGCTCATTCTGGGGCATGAGTTCATCGGGACGATCGATGAAATAAAGAACGGGTCCGGCAAGTTCAAAAAGGGCGACCGCGTGTCGGCATATCCCCTGATTTCGTGCCATGAATGCTTCGCCTGCAAAAACGGAATGCCCCATGTTTGTAAAACGCTTAAACTGATCGGGATCGATATGGACGGCGGCATGGCGGAATATGTCAATGTCGACGAAGACGTGCTTTTTAAATTGGATGACAACTTGTCAGACAAGGCAGCCGCAGTGATCGAGCCCCTGTCGGTCATTATACATTCCGTTCATCGGGTCGATTTCCAGGCGAGGGATACGGCGGTCATTATCGGCGCCGGCCCGATCGGGATCCTGACGGGCATTGTTCTGAAGAATATCGGGGCGGCCAGGATCATCATCTCCGATATTGATACCGCCCGGCTGGATATGTGCCGCGAGTTCGGGTTCGACGCTGTCAATGCAAAAGACACCAACCTGATAGACTACGTTGAGAAAGTCACGGCCGGGGTAGGGGCCGACGTGGTGTTTGAGTGCAGCGGCAATGCCGGTGCGGCGCTGGAGATAACGAAACTGGCCCGTATCGGCGGGAAGATCTGCATCACCGGCGTCCATAAGGAGCCGCATGCCGTCAACCTGCAGGATGTCAATTTCAAAGAACAGAAATTGGTCGGCTCCCGTGTATATACCTTTCGTGAATTCGGGCAGACGGTCAAATACGCCAAGGTGATCCAGAAGGATCTGGAGAAAATCGTAACCCACATCGTCGGATGGGACCATGCCGATCAGGTGTTCGATTATATCAAGGATCCAGCCGTCCATACCGTTAAAGTCGTGATTGACTGCAGGAACTGAAAAGCCGATAGAAAATGAGGGCAAAGGCTCAGACGCCGGGACCGGCGCCGCATCCGCGCCGCTCGGCCCGACGTTGTCGGGCATATAGCTTAATAAATATTATTTGGAGGTAATACCTTGAAAAGCAAGTTTTTTGATCTTTCCGGCAAAAAGGCAATCGTGACCGGTGCGTCCCAGGGTCTGGGAAACGGCATGGCGGAAGGCCTGATGGAAGAAGGCGTTGAGGTTGTAATTTTGGATTTAAATCCGAAAACACCGCAAATTGCCGAAGAATATGTTTCCAAAGGGTTTAAATGCCATGGGATAGTTGTCAACTTAGGGGATGAAAACCAGAGAAAACGGGTTTTTGATGAAGCGGTCAGCCAATTGGGCGGTACGCTTGACATTATCGTGAATGCAGCGGGCATTCAGAAAAGGCATAAATCGGAGGAGTTTCCGATGGAAGACTGGAATGCCGTGATAAATATTAATCTGACAGCTGTTTTTTCGATGTGCCAGATGGCGGGCCGGGTTATGCTCAAACAGGGTCACGGTAAAATCATTAACGTCGCTTCCATGCTGAGCTTTTTCGGTGGTTATACGGTTCCCGCTTATGCTGCCAGTAAAGGCGGTGTGGCGCAGATTACGAAAGCGTTTGCAAATGAATGGGCAAGCAGAGGGGTCAACATCAACGCTCTGGCCCCCGGCTATATGGCCACGGAGATGAACGTCGCGCTGATTCACGACGAGACCAGAAATCATGAAATCCTCTCCAGAATACCGGCGAAGAGGTGGGGGACCCCGAGGGATGTCGCCGGAGTGGCGTGTTTCCTGGCTTCCCCCGCGTCCGATTATCTGAATGGCGCGATCATCCCGGTCGACGGCGGGTATCTTGTAAGATAACCATGGTGCGTCCTATTTGCTGTTTCTCATTTTAAATGATAGAGGTGAGCCTCTTGGATGTTTTGGAATCGTTGGAGAAGATCGGACTTGTCCCGCTTGCCGCCGTTGATCGGGCGGAGGACGCGGTCGGTTTGGCAAAGGCGCTGAAAGCCGGCGGAATCGGCACGGTCGAAATCACATTCCGCACGGAATGCGCGGCGGAGGCGATCAGACAGGTAAAGCGGAAGACATCGGATTTTCTGGTCGGCGCGGGAACGGTCATCGACCCCGATCAGGCTGCGAAAGCGGTCCGGGCGGGCGCGGATTATATCGTCATGCCGGGCTTCGACGATGCGGTCGTCGATTGGTGCATTGAGAATCATGTTCCCGTTATTCCGGGCTGCGTCACACCGTCCGAGATCATGAAGGCCATCTCGAAAGGCCTCTCGGTCGTAAAATTCTTCCCCGCCGAAAGCTGCGGCGGCGTGAAGGCGTGCGCCAGTCTGGCCGCTCCGTTCGGTTCAGTCAGATTTCTTGTGACGGGCGGAATCGGCCCGGGCAATCTTTCGGAGTACGCAAAAAAGGATTTTATCCATTCCATAGGCGGAAGCTGGCTTTGCAGCAAAGAAGCCGTCAAAGCGAAAAACTGGGATAAAATCACGGAGACGGCGAAAGAGGCTGTCGTGCAGCTCTTGGGTTTTGAAGTTGTCCATGTCGGCATCAATACCAAAAGCCCCGATGAGGCCGCCGGGATTTCCAAAGATCTTGCCGACACTTTCGGATTTCCGCGCTTTGTCAATTCCGCGTCGACGTTTGTCGGCACCGGTTTTGAAATCAACCATTCGGCGGGCCTCGGGTCGAACGGTCACGTCGCCGTCGACACCAACAGCGTTTCGCGCGCGGAGTATTATCTGACCGCCCACGCCGGTGTCGCTTTCGACGACGCAAGCCGGGTGAAAAGCGGCGGCAAGACGACGGTTGTCTATCTGAAAAAAGAATTTGGCGGTTTCGCTGTTCATCTCAGACAGAGAAAATAATCAGACGGTGGCTTTTGGAGGGATTTTATGGCGGAGGTTATTCTTTTTGGAGAGCCGATGGTGCTGTTTTCCGGGCTGGAATACGGTGCGCTGAAGGATGTTGACAACTACCGGAAAAGTCTGGCCGGCGCAGAATTGAATGTCTGCATCGGGCTGACCCGTCTTGAGCATAAAACGACCTATATCACAAAACTCGGCGCGCATGATCCGTTCGGCGCTTCTATTTACGAAGGTCTTCAAAAGGAAAAAATCGACGTTTCCAATGTCAGCTTCGACGAAGAAAACCTGACGGGATTTATGCTGAAGGCCAAGGCAAAAAACGGAGATCCGGATACCTTCTATTTCAGGAAAAACAGCGCCGCCTCGCACATCAGCCCTGCGGATATTGAAAAAGTATCGTTCGACGGAGTCCGTCATGTGCATGTGACGGGCATTCCCTGCGCTTTGAGCGAAAGCTGTCTTGCCGCAAGCGAAAGGCTGATCGAGCGTGCCCATGCAAATGGCGTTTACGTTTCGTTCGACCCGAATCTGCGCCCGAGTTTATGGAAAGACCGAGAGACGATGGCGAAGGTGCTGAACGACATTGCGTGCCGCTGCGACATGGTGATGCCGGGAATTTCGGAAGGGAAGATCCTGACCGGTTATGACAGGCCGGAGCAGATTGCCGGCTATTACCTCGCCAAGGGCGTGAAGGACATCGTCATTAAAACAGGGCGCACGGGGGCTTACGTCGAAAATGCTTCCGTGCATGCGCAGGTCCCGTCCTTCCCCGTTGAAAAATTCGCAAAAGTGGTGGATACGGTGGGCGCGGGTGACGGTTTTGCAGTCGGCGTCATCAGCGGACGCCTGGAGAATCTGCCGCTTCAGGAGGCGGCCATGCGCGGAAACGTGATCGGAGGCCTGCAGCTCACGGTACCGGGCGATAACGAGGGCCTTCCGACAAGAGCGGGATTGCGGGATGCGATCGAACGCGGAAAGGCGTTTCAGTAACCGTTTTCACGCGAAGTTTACCCGGTTTCGGGTCCGATTCTACAAAAGGAGATTTTGCAATGTCCCGTTTTAAAGTTTATGTAACGGATTTTGAATATGAGACGCTTCAGAATGAAAGAAATGAAGTATCAAAAATCGACGCCGATTTTATTCCCCTGCAGTGCAAAACGGAGGACGACGTCATCCGTCTGGCAGGCGACGCCGATGCTTTGCTCGTTCAATACGCGCCAATTACCGCCAAGGTTCTGGATGCCCTCCACAATCTGAAAATCGTGGTCCGTTATGGAGTGGGCGTGGACTGTGTCGATCTGGACGCCGCGACAAAACACCATGTCTATGTCTGCAATGTCCCTGACTATGGCGTGGAAGAAGTCTCAACGCATGCGATGACCCTGGTGCTTGCGTCCCTGCGGAAACTGGTGGTCCTTTCCAACAGCGTGAAAGCCGGGAAATGGGATTTCAAAATATCGAAACCGATCCACAGGACGTGCGACCTGACCCTCGGGATCGCCGGATTCGGCCGTATCCCAAAGATGGTGGCCAAAAAAGCGGCGGCGTTTTCTTTCAGAATCCTTGCGTACGACCCCTATGTCGACGCGAAGGTCATGTCGGAATTCGGTGCAAAAAAGGTTGATTTTGATACGCTGCTCCGGGAGTCTGATGTTATTTCCATTCATGTCCCTCTTACAAAAGACACGCTCCATCTGTTTAACAAAGCGGCTTTTGAAAAGATGAAGAAAAGCGCGTTCCTTGTCAATACATCCAGAGGCCCTCTGGTCGATGAAAACGACTTGGTATCCGCTCTGAAGGAAAAAAGGCTGGCCGGGGCGGCATTGGACGTCTGCGAGAAAGAGCCGCTTCCGAACAATTCCGAATTGAGGCGGTTTGACAATGTGATTCTCACGCCGCACGCCGCCTGGTATTCGGAGGAAGCGCAAAACGATCTGCAGAGGAAGGCAGCGGAAGAAGTTGTGCGTGTCCTCCGGAATGAAAAACCGCGTAGTTGCGTGAATATAAAGCAGTAACAGCGGAAATAGCATAACGGCTTTCAGACAGGCTTCGATGCACCTGTTTGAAGGCCGCTCCTTGTTGTTGCATAACTTTCAGGGAAACGGAAAATATCAGGGTGGCCGGTCGATCCGAATGTTTCCATTCATTCTATTTTGAAGGGGATGGCAATTTGCTGTTTAAAAAGAGGGCAAAGGGAAAGAACAGAAAAATATTTGGAAATATGAAGATTGGAAAGAAATTGGTTTTGACTTTCATCTTAGTCGCGCTCATTTCCAGCGCCGGCGGAATCACCGGCTGTCTCGTTCTGACAAATACCGTCGGGCAATATTCCGGCGCGTTACTCGATTACGGCTTTTCGCAGGGCGACGTCGGTCTGTGCAACGCTGAATTCAACCACGACTGCATCCTTTTGCGCGATCTCATTATTCAGACGGACAGTGCGGACAAGCAGAAAATGAAACAGCAGATTGACCAATCCACTGCAAAACTGACGCAATATCTTACAAAAATCAAACCGGAGATGGTGACGGACAGAGAAAAAGAGTATTATGATACAATCAAAGACAATCTGAATGATTTTATACCCGCTCAAGACCAAACGGTCAGGATGGCGCTTGCCGATAACAGTTCGGATGCTTATGCGACGTTGGCGCAGTCTGCCCCTTTGGCTGATCAGGTATCTTCCGCAATCAATGCGCTGGTCGAGGAGAAGACGAAAACCGGCAGCCAGGTGTCGGCAAATCTGAGCCGGGAAGGGGCCGTCGCGAAAGGAATCATCCTTTGTATCATCGCTTTGTCGACTTTCCTGTCGATTGTTATTGCATGGGTGATTTCCCGCGGGATCAGCAGACCGGTCGGGAAACTGGTGCAGGTTTCCAAAAAGATGGCGCAGGGCGATTTGAGCGCGAAAATAGAAATCGGGACGAAAGACGAGATCGGTCAGCTGGCCGCCGCGTTTGCGGAAATGGCCGGGATCCTGAATATGTACATATCCGACATCGGTGACAAACTTGCCAGGGTGGAAAAAGGCGACCTGACGGTCTCTAGGGGCTTTGAATATAAAGGGGATTTTGCAGAACTGATCGGCTCCGTCGAGGGGATCGTTCAATTCATGAATCATACGGTTACCGGGATGCGAGAAACCTCCCAGCAGGTCGCGAGCGGCTCCGGGCAGATGTCTTCCGGCGCTCAGGCTCTGGCACAGGGCGCGGCGGAGCAGGCGAGCTCGATCGAAGAGCTTTCCGCTTCCATTGCGGAGATCACGTCGCAGATTCAGGAGAATGCAAAACAAGTGACGAGAGCGAGTGCGGATGTGGACGATGTGAGTGCCGAAATCGAAACGTGTGGCCGGCATATGCAACGGATGGTCGGCGCGATGTCCAAGATCCATAACTCCTCCAGCGGGATCGAAAAGATCATCAGGGCGATCGAGGACATCGCGTTTCAGACGAATATCCTGGCGCTGAACGCCGCCGTAGAGGCTGCGCGTGCCGGCGATGCAGGGAAAGGGTTTGCGGTTGTTGCGGATGAAGTGCGTAATCTGGCCAGCAAGAGTTCGGCGGCCGCCAAGGATACGACGAAGCTGATCCGGGACTCCATCGACGAGGTTGAAAACGGGACCGAGATCGCGGGTGAAACCGCGAAATCGCTGCAGCGCGTCGTGGAAAGGGCTAAAGCCGTCTCGGGAACGGTGGGCCGTATCTCGCAGGCCACTGCGAAGCAGTCGGATACGATTCAGCAGATCAATATCGGAATCGAGCAGATCTCCAGGGTGGTGCAGACAAACTCCGCGACGGCGGAGGAAAGCGCGGCGGCGAGCGAAGAGCTTTCCGGCCAGGCTCGGGCGATGGAATCGCTTGCCGAGAAATTCAGGCTGAGGCCGGAAAGTGAGACGCTCTGAAATCGGCATCGTTCCTGCTGAAAAAGGAAATGCAAGCAGAATCTGAATTTTGGAGGGGAAACGGATGGACTTTGTGAAAAAAATGGCAGCGGCTGAGCCGCAGAATGGCGAGATCTGCCTGTTTTGGTTGGGTCAGGCGGGATTCCTCGTGAAAAACAGCCGCCGGGAATGGCTCGCCGTAGATCCGTATCTGTCGGACTTAGCCGAGAGACTGGATGGAAACAAGCGCCTGATGATGCCGGTTATGGAGGCAGAGGATCTGAAGGCAGACATCCTGCTGATCACCCATTGTCACGCGGATCATCTGGATTTGGACAGCTTGCCCGCCTTTCTGCGGGGGGACACGGTGCTGTACGGATCCAGACAGACCCTGGAGGCGTGCAAAAATATTGATCTTCCGCGGAACAAAATCGACATAGCGGAAGTGGGCAAAATAAAGAAGCGGAAAGGGTTCACGGTTGAGACGGTCTTTGCCGATCATGGGGATGCCGCGACGGGAGCCGTAGGGTTTATCGTAGAGTGTGAAGGCATTAAAATTTATTTTACCGGCGATACCAGCTATCAGATGGATCGCATGAAACATGCCGCGGAGCAGAACATCGACATTTTGATTTTGCCGATCAACGGCGAATATGGCAACATGAATGAGCGGGACGCCGCCATGCTGGCCGAACAGGTCAAACCGCGGCTTACCATCCCCAGCCATTTTTGGACCTTTTCGAGGCATAGGGGCAATCCCTACGATTTTGAGAATGAAATGAGGGCCCATGCGCCGGATTGTCCTTATTATATTATGGCGCAGGGAGAATCGATTTACTATTCCGTATCCGGCGGCGTTCGAAAGAACCGTTGAACGCCGGGGAGACATGCAGGCTTCAAACGCGAGAATTTGAACTTACTTGCGGCATAGCCGCCGCGCCGTTCCTCGCTGAAAATATGCCGCCGGCACGCTTTTTTAACGCTCGTCTGAATGTTCTTCCTGCTTGGCTTTGCTGTGAGGTAACGGTAAACGCTGGCTCTTGGTTCAGCCGGTCGGTCGGGATATTGGCGTTAGGATGGACCTACTGGTATCAAGCTGTCGCCGCGCTGATGGCGGAGATCACCGCCGTGGGCATCCATGTTCAGTTCTGGT
>ENA-UOOI01003151-UOOI01003151.1-fermentation-metagenome-genome-assembly--contig:-NODE-3151-length-12902-cov-2.509224_pt1 | contig 12902 bp, 14 predicted proteins | sample MGYA00245779_ERZ724027 | MGnify/ENA primary metagenome ERZ724027 (study PRJEB28704, sample SAMN03018318) | fermentation metagenome | biome: anthropogenic terrestrial biome; feature: soil; material... | reverse complement strand
GCGGGCCTTTGGTGAGATCAGAGATTTGAAGGAAGGCAGGGAAATCATAACGAAATCCTGTCATATCGATATATTTGAACCGGAACATTTACAGGAGTGGGACACAAAATATGAGTATTTCAAAACACTATTAATTTAGATTCTATCAATTAAGGAGGAAAGAAATATGTTAAAGTATGCATGTATTACAGGTTCTATGGGCAACCGCTGTGACCGCTTTATGTCCGTCGGATACAAAGATAATAACACAGCGGAGGATCGTATCAGGGGATTGGCCGGAGTAAAAGCTTTACAGGCCGTAGAGCTTTGTTATAATCCGGACGGTGATGAAAATGATGAAGTTGATGCAAAGAAAATAAAAGCAATGTGTGATAAATACAAGGTTAAGGTTTCGGGCGTTAATGCACCGTTAAACGGCAATAAGATATTTGGCTTCGGTTCTTTGACAAATACAAATCCCGAATACCGTGCAAAGGCGATTCAATGGTGCAAAGAAACCTGTGATTTCTGCAGAGTTGTCGGCGGTGAATTTGTAAACCTATGGATGGGCGAAGACGGTTTTGATTATTCCTTCCAGACGGATTATACAAAACAATGGGATTTGATGGTGGAAGCAGTAAGGGAAATCTGCGATTATGCCCCGGATTTAAAAATAGCGTTGGAATTTAAGCTTCGTGAACCAAGAAACCGGTGTACACTTGACACGGCTGGAAGTACGCTTCTATTAGCCAAGGATGTTGACCGTCCGAACGTAGGGCTCACGGTAGATTTGGGGCACGTCTTCCAGGCAGGCCAGAATATAGCGCAGGTTGTCGAAATGTGTGCAAACCATGGTATGCTTTATAATTTGCATGTCAACGATAACTATGGTTCCTGGGACGATGATATGATGGTTGGTTCGGTACGCTATGTTGAATTTATAGAGCTTTGTTATTCACTGCGCAAAATCGGATATCAGGGTTGGACCTCTGTTGATATCTTTCCGTTTAGGGAGGATCCGTTCCGTGCAGCGGAGGAAAGCATTGAGATGATGAAAATCTTTGATGATGCCGTTGATAAGATCGGGACAGATAAGATTGAAGAATGCATCAGGAGTACGGATGCGACAGAAATCTATCGTTTGATCAGAAAATATATATTTAAATAATCGTTCAGGGGAGCGTTGCTCTTTGACTTAATTAATCAGGAGTATCTATATCAGGCTCGAACATACCTGTGAAGGAGTGAATGCTAATGACCAATGAATTTAAAGTTAAATTGGAACGTGTCAGAAATTTAATGATAAAAGAAGATTTGGATGGTGTGCTTCTTGCGACTGTACAGAATTATTTCTGGATCAGTTGCGGTAAAAATGGTTTTGTGGATAAAAGCTCGGAAAGTGCTACGACAAAGGTGTTGATTACAAAGGACAGACAGTATGCAATCTGCAATTCCAGTGAGATGTACAGGACATTTGAGGAAGAGCTGACGGATGGCAGCTTTGAATTAATTGGCTTTCAATGGCATGAGAGTGAAGAAGCAGCATTACAGCCATATATCAAAGGTAAGAAAATCGGTTGTGATAAAAAGCTTTATGGCTTTAGGGATATAACCGAAGAGATACAGAAGCTCCGTTACAGCCTGACAGATGAAGAAGTTGAGCGCTATCGTGAAATCGGTCCGGAATGTGCGGGAATATTGGAAGAAGCTGTCCGCCGGATCGAACCCGGCGAAACAGAATTCCAGGCAGGAGCCAGAGCTGCTCAGCTGCTTATGGCTAAGGGGTATCAGGTTCCGGTATTACTAGTTGGTTCCGATGAAAGACTTTTAAAATATCGACACCCGATACCAACTGCCAAGGAAATACATAAATGTGCAATGATTGCAATCTGTGGGCAAAAATACGGACTGACTGTATCTGTCAGCCGCATTGTGAGCTTCGTTCCGCTTTCCGAAGAAATCAGGAAAAGATATGAAGCGGTAGTTAAAATTGACGCAACTTATATTTTAAATACTAAGGCGGGTATTCCTGCCAACATGATACTGAAGAAGGGATATGAAGTATATGCTTCGGAGGGCTATGAAAAAGATTTCCACCTTCATCATCAGGGCGGGCCATTAGGATATCCTACCAGAGACTTCTGCACTAACCTGCAAAATGACACTCCAGTTGCCGAAAATCAGGCTTATTCCTGGAACCCTACAATCGCGGGCGTAAAAGCGGAGGATACATATATAATCCATGGTGTTACCCAGGAGATTATATCCTATACGGGCACCTGGGTATACCGTGATGTTACGGTTGAAGCAGGCACTATACGCCGTCCGGATATTTTGGTTAAGGGAGAATACGTATGACGCAGAAGGAAAAGAATTATCAAACGGTTGACAGACAGGAGAAGACCCTTCTTTTCGAGCACTTTAATAATGATGATGCCTGGCGGCTTGGCAATATCATCGTAGATACAGCACAGAAGCGTGGTTTGTGCGTTGCTGTGGATATTGTTATTAACGGATACAGGGTATTCCGCTATGGTTTTAATGGAACCAATATGTTCAACGATGTCTGGCTGCAGAGAAAAATCAATACGGTCACGGTGCTGCACAAGAGTTCCTTAAAGGTGCATTTTATGCCCTTTGTCGGACAGGATGATATTTATAAGGACGGGCATCTGGATCCCGGCACCTATTCGAATATGGGCGGGGGTTTTCCCATTAACGTTAAGGGTTCTGGCGTTATTGGCGTAGTTGCGGTCTCCGGACTGACACATATCAGTGATCATGACCTGGCTGTCGATGGAGTTGCTAAATTTCTGAAAATTGAAGTGGAACGGGTTCCTGAAGAATAACCGGAAAGTTGTGCTGATGCTCGCGGAAAATGGAGATAATCATGGGAAAATGTTACAGAGAAGAACTGGTAGGTGTATTTGGCTGTCCTGTTGATGAAAACCCAACAGTAGTGGTTGCGGAGGCGGCTTTTAAGAGCCTTGGAGTTAATTACAGATATCTGACGGTAGAAGTAAGGCCCCAGGATCTCGGCAATGCCATGAAAGCGTTAAAGGCAATGAACATGAAGGGTATCCATTTAACGATTCCCCATAAGGTCGAAGTACTTAAATATCTGGATTATATTGCTGACGATGCAAAAATCATGGGCGCGGTCAATACTGTCTATATTAAGGACGAGAAATTATATGGTGAGAATACGGACGGAAAGGGCTTTATAAAATCCTTGCAAAATGCCAATGTAAAAATCAAGGATAAAAAAGTGACGATGCTTGGCGCCGGAGGTGCCGCAAGGGCAATTGCGGTTGAACTTGCCAATGCCGGAGCCAAAAGTATTAAAGTAATTAATCGTTCCGCCGACAGGGGACAGGAGCTTGCTGAACTCCTAAATGGCAAGACAAAGATAAAAGCGGAATATATGAAATGGAATCACGCCATGGTAATCGACGCGGATACGGATATTCTGGTCAATGCAACCAGCATCGGACTTTATCCTAATGTCGACGATCGGCCGGATATTGATTTTGACAGTCTGAAGCCTTTCATGGTGGTATGTGATGTCATACCAAACCATCCCCAAACCCAGCTTCTTAAGGAAGCGCAAAAGCGAGGAATAAAAACAGTTGACGGACTGGGTATGCTGATTAATCAGGCGGTTGAAAGCATCCGTATGTGGACCGGCAAGATAGCGGATGCCGAGGTCATGAAAGAGGCATTGGCAAAGGAATACGGAATTGACGTTCATTATTAACAAACACATATGGGATTTTCGGCGAAATGGAGAATTGTTATGAGTGAAGAAGGCTTGAATAATCAGAGAATGAATGAAACCGGGGATGCTGCTGGGAACGCATCAGAGAATGCAACACAGGATGCCCGGGAAGCTGAAAAAGAAAAAAGAGAGGAATATATAAAAAGAGGCCGCCTCACAGGAGCGATACGGCTTGTCGCAGGGTTATATTTCATCTCATCTTTATTTTCCGGTATCATTGTCCCTCTTCGGAATGGAACCCTGGATATGCCCGCATATGCTATTGTAATCATTAGTATATTCGGAATATTGGGTATCGCGCTGATCATAGATGGAATAAAAAAACTGCTAAAGTATGGTAAATGAGAAGGTATCGGATAGAGCCTCGTTTTTCGATATTATTCGTGCCGCCAGCGTCAGCGGCGGAATGGAGGTTAGTATGGATAACTTTTATCTTGCAATCGACCTTGGCGCTTCCAGCGGAAGACATATCCTGGGGCATATCAGCAACGGCAGGATGAAGACGGAAGAAATCTACCGTTTTGAAAACAAGATGCAGAAAACCGATAACCATTTGCGCTGGGATGAAAAAAAGCTGTTTCAGGAAATTGTAGATGGAATAAAAAAATGTAAAGAGCTTGGCAAAATCCCGGTAAGCCTGGCAATTGATTCATGGGGAATTGATTTTGTGCTACTGGATCAACGGGATCAAATTCTGGGCAGCATGGTAAGCTATCGCGACAGCAGAACGAAAGGTATGGAAGAAAAAGTATTCCGGATTGTCTCGGAATCGGAGCTTTATTACCGTACAGGCATCCAGAGAGAAATTTTTAATACAATATATCAATTAATGGCCGTGAAGCATGAAAATCCGGAGTATATACAAAATGCTACCCATATCGATGCCGGGCAGCACAGTCGGAAGACTGAAAAAAGAAATATGTGATATGGTTGGTTTTGACTGCGAGGTCATACTGCCTTGTACGCATGATACAGCATCGGCTGTGCTGGCCGTACCGGCCCTGGATGATGATTTTATGTATATTAGCTCCGGAACCTGGTCACTCATGGGAGTGGAGAGAAAGAAGCCGGATTGTTCGGAGGAGAGCCGGCAGAAAAATTTTGCCAACGAAGGCGGCTATGAATATAGGTTCCGCTATCTGAAGAATATTATGGGCCTCTGGATGATTCAGAGTGTAAAGAAGGAATATGATAATAAATATTCTTTTGAGGATTTTTGCAGATTGGCAAAGGAGAATGATGATTACCCGTCAAGAGTGGATGTCCAGGATAAAATTTTTCTGGCTCCGCCCAATATGACGGAAGCTATAAGGGACTATTGCAGAAATACAAACCAGCCAATACCTCGGACACCCGGGGAGATTTCCTTTGTCATATATAGCAGCCTTGCTGAATGTTACGCTAAAACGGCGGGAGAGATTGAAAAAATAACAGGAAAGCTATATAAAAGGATCCATGTGGTTGGCGGAGGCGCCAATGCCGATTATTTAAATGAATTGACAGCGCACTATACCGGGAAAACCGTCTATGCAGGACCGTCGGAAGCGTCAGCGATCGGGAATCTGGCTGCACAGATGATGAAAGCGAAGGAATTCAATTCGGTGGAAGAGGCAAGGGCATGTATTTCCCGTTCATCAGACATTAAGGTATATGAGCAGTAATGGAACCTTGTCAGAGTATGTATTTTTATCAAAGGGGGTGCGGGATATGAATGAGACAGAAAAGGCATATGAAATTGCCAGAAGTAAATATAAAGCATTAGGAGTTGACACGGATCAGGTGCTGAACCGCCTGGAGACAGTGCCGGTTTCTTTTAACGCCTGGCAGTTTGACGATGTCAGAGGCTTCATCCGCAAGGATCAGGCTATGACGGGAGGAATCTTATCCACCGGTAATTATATGGGTGCCGCGACAAATCCGGAGCAATTGCGACAGGATGCGGATTTTGCCTTTTCCTTAATTCCGGGCAGGAAAAAACTAAGCTTGCAGGCTACCCAGGTTGATACAACGGAGCATATTGATCTTGATGAAATTGAACCCAGGCATTATAAGGCTTATGTCGACTGGGCAAAAGAAAAGGGAGTTGGACTGGATTTTAATCCAAGCTGTTATTCGCATCCCAAGTCTGCTTCGGGCTTTACGCTTGCCTCTGCGGATAAAGGTATCCGTGACTTTTGGATTGAGCATTGCGTACGTTCCAGCAAGGTTGGCGAATATTTTGGGAGAGCGTTAAAGCAGCAGGCAGTCACAAACCTTTGGATATGTGATGGCTATAAGGATATGCCTGCGGATCAGTATTCACCGAGAGAAAGACTCGCAGAAAGTCTGAACAGGGTTTTTGAACATCCGGTTGACCAGAAATTAAATTTGGATACACTGGAAAGCAAATTATTCGGGATCGGTGTCGAGGCGTATACAGTTGGTTCCCATGAGTTTTATATGCTGTATGCGGCAAAGCACAAGCGTGCATTATGCCTGGATGCGGGACATTTCCACCCGACAGAGGAGGTTGCCAAAAAAATCAGCTCTGTCATGCTTTTTACCGATGAGATGGCACTTCATGTCACAAGGCCCATGCGATGGGACAGCGATCATGTTGTCGCATTTGACGATAGCCTGCAGGCATTGATGGAGGAAGTTGTACGTAATGACTGGCTTACACGTGTCCATATCGGTACGGATTATTTTGATGCGAGTATCAATCGTATTACTGCCTGTGTCGTAGGGATGAGAAATACACAGAAGGCATTGCTTAAAGCAATGTTGGAGCCGACAGCCACTCTCCGCAGAATGGAGCAGGAAGGCAATTATTCGGAACGGCTTGCATTAATGGAAGAGATGAAAACATATCCATTTGCTGCGGTATGGGACTATTTCTGTGAAAAGCAGTGTGTTCCTGTCGGTACGGAATGGATGAGACGTGTCAGACAATATGAGAAGAATGTTCTGGCAGTAAGAAATTAGCGGAAAGGAGTATTATTGAGGCAATTATATCAATAGAAGCGAAGATGAATATTAACGAACTTGATTTGACGGAGCAGTTGGCAATTGTAATGAATAGAATTTATCATTATGGTATTACTACGACCTCCGGAGGTAATTTATCAATCCGTGATAATGACGGTAATGTATGGATTACCCCGTCAGGTATTGATAAAGGCACTCTGACGAAGGATGATATGATATGCATCAAGCCCGATGGTTCCTGCCTGGGGCGGCATAAGCCTTCCTGCGAATACCCGTTTCATTTGAATATGTATAAAAAGAGACCCGATATTAAGGCAATCATTCATGCGCATCCACCGGCCCTGGTGGCTTTCAGTCTTGTACATAAAATACCTGATATGGATCTGATATCAGGTATTTCAAAAGAATGCGGCAGGATTGCCTTAGCGGGATATGCGACTCCGGGGAGCGCCGCTCTTGGTGAAATTGTATCAAATGAATTTGAAAAGGGCTGTGATATGGCTATTATGGCGAACCATGGAGTAGTGGCCGGAAGTAAATTAAACCTTTTGGATGCATTTAAGATGGTTGAGGCATTAGATTTTTGTGCAAAGCTTGAAGTAAACGCATCCATCCTTGGCATGTCAAAGCTATTCGTTGCAAAACAGCCTGAGAATAGATACGGGCAGGATTATTTGGAAATGGAGGAATATAAATCAGACTGCCATTATAGCGAAGAAGCTAAGCTAAGATCGGATATGTGTGCTTTTGCAAGCCGGGCATATGACCAGAGAATATTCTCATGTATTCAAGGCTCCATTTCCGCAAGAATTCATGAGGACCAGTTTATTATCACTCCGTACAATAAGGATAATAAATAACTGGAATATGAGGATATTGTCCGGATTGAGGGAAATACCAGGGAAGCCGGCAAGATACCGGCAAGGAGTGTGGCTGTGCATAGAGAAATTTATGCAAAAAATCCCGGGATAAACGCTGTCATGACGGCTCAGCCACCTTATGCAATGGCCTTTGCTGTTACAGATGCTGTACTCGATTCCAGAATTATTCCGGAAAGCTATATTTCTATGCGGGAGATAGCGGAATTTGATCAAGGTACGGTTTATGATGCACCGAAAGAAATCGCGGCATTGTTCTGTGAAAGTACGCCGGTCGTTATGGTAAAGAATGATTGTATTATTTCAACGGGTACCGATATGCTGAACGCCTTCGACCGGATGGAGGTTGCGGAATATAGTGCCAGGGCTTTGGTGGCTTCAAGGTATCTTGGCAAGTTTGAATCAATCAGCAATAAGGATATCGAAAATATCAAAGCGGCGTTCCACTTGACATAGGTTTTAAATTAATAAAATTACAACTATACAAAGAAAGATGGGATATATTATGAAATTTTTTATTGACACAGCGAATGTGACGGATATAAAAAAAGCGAATGATATGGGTGTGATCTGTGGAGTTACGACAAATCCCTCTCTTATCGCTAAAGAAGGCAGGAATTTTATTGAAGTAATTGCTGAGATTGCTTCCATCGTTGACGGTCCGATCAGCGGGGAGGTGAAAGCAACGACGACAGATGCGCAGGACATGATAAAGGAAGGCAGAGAGATTGCTGCAATCCATCCGAACATGGTCGTCAAGATTCCAATGACTGTAGAAGGCTTAAAGGCTGTGAAAATCCTTTCCACAGAAAATATAAAAACCAATGTAACCCTTGTATTCACTGCTGCACAGGCGCTTCTTGCAGCGAGGGCCGGAGCCTCCTATGTGTCACCATTTTTAGGACGGATGGATGATATTTCCATGCCGGGAATTGAACTGGTGAAAACTATCTCCCAGATTTTCCGTATCCATGAGATTAAAACAGAAATCATTGCGGCAAGTATCCGTAATCCAATTCATGTGATTGACTGCGCCATGGCAGGAGCAGATATCGCAACTGTTCCGTACAGTGTGCTGGAACAGATGACAAAGCATCCACTGACCGATAGCGGTATCCAAAAATTTAAAAAAGATTACATTAGTGTTTTTGGAACCCCCTGATATTAAAATTCATTTGTTAAAGACAGCTGTATGCTGTTTAATCTTTCTCTGCCCTGAACTTTAGCGGCGTGGTATTCGTATAACGGCGAAAATGCTTATTAAAGGAGGGTGTGTCTTTAAAGCCGCAGGAATACGCGATCTCTGTTACGGCGAGATCCGTTTCCTTCAATAACCTTTTGGAGATATCAAGCCTGTAATGAATCAGATACTGCTGCGGCGAGGCCTGGACATAGGTCATGAACAGCTTATAAAGATAGGTACGGTCAATACTTAAATATTTCGCGATGTCAGAGATCTTTATATCGTAAGTATAATTGTTATGGATGTAATCCAAAGCCTTTACGATATGGGTCTCATGAATCGGCTTTTCCGGTATAGCCCCAGGGCTGGCCATATGGGAAAAGCATTGATAGAGCTGACCGATATAAGAAAATTCATTTCCCAGCCCCTGCGAATACTGATCGATCAGAGCCATAAAATCCTCCCAAAGCAATCCCGTGTGATCATATAAAACAAGGCTTGTCGGAGAAAGGCCGCAGCACTTAAAGATCGCCGGAACATCGGTGCCGCCGAAACCGATCCAGCAGTATTCCCAGGGATCCTTATCATCCGCCGCGTATAGCGTCGTAACTCCGGGATAGATCAGGAAGCCTTCTCCCCCGTTTAAATGCAATGTCGTCCCATTGACATAATAAGTACCCTTGCCATGTCGGATAAAATGGATCAGATAATGGGGGCGAACCGCCGGACCGAAGGAATGGGAGGGCGGGCACTGCTCATTTCCGCAGTGATATAGGATAAGCGGTCTGTCGGAATGATTTTCCCGGTTTAATTCCAGCATAAATGATCTGCCTTCTTTCTCTAAGAGTCAACATAATGACAATTTTTTGAAACATAGGATATAGTTTATCACAGAAGGTCATATAATTGATTATAGCATAAATAAGCGAATTGGAATATCCGCAATTATTACATAAGTAGGCTGTTTATTGCGGGATATCCGCAGGATAATGGACGCAATGCAGATGCCAGACATTGGATTGATTATGCAATGGATAATCCGCGGGATGGCGGACGCAAATCAAAATGCATAGGGAAAGAGAGGATAATCAATGGTTAAGATAACATTTATGGGAGCCGGAAGCACCGTATTCGCAAGAAACGTACTGGGGGACTGCATGTGTACGCCCAGTCTTTGCGATGCGGAGATTGCTTTATATGATATTGATGCCAAAAGGCTGGAGGAATCGGAAATCATCCTGAAGGCAATCAACAAAAATGTTAATTCCTCCAGGGCTGCGATCAGCACCTATTTGGGAGTGGAGAACAGGAAGGAAGCGCTGCGCGGTGCAAGCTTTGTTGTAAATGCCATTCAGGTGGGAGGCTATGAGCCGTGTACCGTCACTGATTTTGAGATACCGAAGAAATATGGTCTGAGGCAGACAATTGCGGATACTCTGGGAATCGGCGGTATTATGCGCGGTCTCAGGACGATTCCCGTAATGAGGGATTTTGCCGCGGATATGGAGGAGGTCTGCCCGGAGGCGTTATTTTTAAACTATACCAACCCCATGGCTATTCTTACCGGCTATATGCAAAGATACACAAAGATCCGGACCGTCGGCCTCTGCCATAGCGTCCAGGTATGCTCGGAGGATCTGTTTAAAGGCCTTGGTATGGAGGATAAGCTGGAGGGCAGGACGGAGCTGATCGCCGGCATTAATCACATGGCATGGCTGTTAAAGATTAACGACAGGGACGGAAATGATCTGTACCCGGAGATACGCGAACGTGCCGCAAGGAAAAATGCGCAGGAAAAGCATAAGGATATGGTCCGTTATGAATATATTAAGCGTCTGGGTTATTACTGTACGGAATCCAGCGAGCATAATGCCGAATATAATCCGCTGTTCATAAAATCACGGTATCCGGAACTGATCGGCCGCTTTGAGATACCGCTTGATGAGTATCCGAGAAGATGTGTCAATCAGATCAAGGGCTGGGAAGAGGAGAAGGCCTCCATCCTGCAAAACGGGAAGGTAACACATGAACGCTCAAAGGAATATGCCTCCTACATTATGGAAGCGGTTGTCACGAACCAGCCGATAAAGATCGGCGGCAATGTGTTAAATACCGGATTGATCGATAATCTGGCGTCGGATGCCTGTGTGGAGGTGCCCTGTCTGGTGGATGGCATGGGAATCCATCCCTGCCATGTCGGAAGGCTGCCGGTGGCGCTGGCGGGGATGAACATGACGAATATCAACGTTCAGCTGATGACGATTGAAGCGGCACTGACGAAAAAGAAGGAAAGCATTTATCAGGCCGCAATGCTGGATCCTCATACGGCGGCCGAGCTATCCGTCGATGACATCGTAAAAATGTGTGATGAACTGGTTGCGGCCCATGGAGAATATATGAAGGATTATCATTGATTTACGTAGGAGAGTGTGCTATATTACTCATAATTATCATAGTAACACGCTAGTGGATGTGGCTTACAGGAGATGCTTTTTGGCATCTCCTGTTTTTCTGCACAGAGAATGTATGCCCTTGAGCACACCGCATAAAAACTTGCTTAAGTTGGCTTCGGAAATTTTTACTTTTTCTCTTGACGAATGATGAAAGGAAATTTATAATATTGTATATCAAATTGTTGTAGATACAACTAATTTATAAGAGCATCTGTGAACACCTGTGACTTTAGTCATGTGAGGTTCAAGAACAGGAGAAGCAATATGGAAAAGGAGCGTGTCGGTATCGAGCTGAGGTCTTTAAACAACCTGATCCGACGTTATTTTGATAATTCCTCCCATAAGAAGGAGATTGCACGGGTGACCGGCAATAATAACTGGATCATCGGCTATCTTGCCGATCATGCGGACAGGGATATCTTTCAGAAGGATATTGAGGAGCGTTTTACCATTACCAGCTCCACGACATCCAGGGTACTTGGCTTGATGGAGCAGAAAGGGCTGATTCGCAGGCTGCCCGTTATACAGGATGCACGCTTAAAGAAGATCATACTGACGGAGGAAGCGATTAAGCTAAGCCGTGTCATGCGGGAGGACGGGGAAGCAATGGAGCGGACATTGCTGCAGGGCTTTACTCCGGAAGAGACCGAACTGCTTCGTTCCTATCTGAAGAGAATGAAGAACAATATTGCTGCTTCGCAAGCTGATGAACGAGGAGATATGCATGTATAAAAAATTATTATCCTATGCGCGGGAATATAAGAAGGATACGATTCTTACGCCAATTTACGTAACCTTTGAATCAATTCTTGAAATTATTATACCTACCCTGATGTCCTTTCTGATCGATAACGGTATTTACAAGAAGAATATGCGTTATATCTGGCTAATGGGCTTGATTTTGGCCATTGCGTCGGCAATTTCCCTGATTACGGGAATTCTGGCCGGCCGCTATGCGGCAGTTGCTTCGGCAGGCTTCGCAAAGAATCTGCGTCAGGCCATCTTTGACAGCGTGCAAAAGTTTTCATTTTCCAACATTGATAAGTTCTCAACCTCAAGTATCATCACAAGGCTGACCACCGACGTCACCAATGTCCAGAACGCCTTTCAGATGATGATACGAATGGCTATCCGGGCCCCTATGATGATTATTTTTGCGCTGATCTTTTCTTTCCGAATTGACGCGAAGCTATCCTTGATTTTCCTTGCGGTAATTCCGGTGCTGGGTTTTGGCCTGATCTTTATCGCAACTAAGGTACATCCGATCTTTGTACGGGTATTTAGGACCTACGATAAGCTGAATAGCGTCATCCAGGAAAATCTTCACGGCATCCGGGTCGTGAAATCCTATATCCGTGAGGATCATGAGGAAAAAAAATTCGCGGATATTTCCGAAACGATTTTTAAGGGCTTTTCCAAAGCCGAGAAGAGGCTGGCATTTAATGCGCCCCTCATGCAGTTTTGCCTTTATACCAGCATGCTGCTGCTTTCCTGGTTCGGCGCCAGGGCCATTGTGTCCAGCGGCAACAATGCCGCTCTGGGACTTTCCACGGGGGAGCTTTCAAGTCTGATTACTTATGCGATGCAGATTCTTATGAGCCTGAATATGATTTCCATGGTGTTCGTTATGATTATTATTTCCCGTGCCTCCGTGGAGCGCATTA
>ENA-UOOI01003149-UOOI01003149.1-fermentation-metagenome-genome-assembly--contig:-NODE-3149-length-12913-cov-3.987401_pt1 | contig 12913 bp, 12 predicted proteins | sample MGYA00245779_ERZ724027 | MGnify/ENA primary metagenome ERZ724027 (study PRJEB28704, sample SAMN03018318) | fermentation metagenome | biome: anthropogenic terrestrial biome; feature: soil; material... | reverse complement strand
GAATTTCTCGATTTCATGGTGAAGAAACCGATGATATTTATTTATATTTCACCCATTGCCTACAGTATGAATTCTTTATACATTTTTTCTGAACTGTGGTAATTGAATCGCCGGAAGTTTTCGTTTTCCTTGATGTCTCCAAAGTGACCTTCGGTCCTTAGATTACTCTCTAATGTCAATGAGCTTGTTATAGCAGCCCGGCACCGATAAATCCGGCTGTAGTGATAAATGCAATTACCCCACTGATGCTGCCTAGAACAGTTATGTATTTTAGCCCCTGAGTAGTATTTAAGTTAAACAGAGACGTTCCAACCCAGAAACCACTGTCGCTAACATGTGAACCAATCATCGTTCCGCAACCAATCAATATTGCGATTGCCGGAGCACTTAGCCCTAACTGACTAACCATCGGTACACAGATTGCTGCAGCTGTCATCCCTGCTGTTGTTCTGGAGCCAACTGCAATCATCATAACCATTCCAATCATAGCTGGGATTAGCATTGAGGGAACACTGGTTTTCACAATTGCATCCCCCAGTGCTTCCATTCCCGGATATGATTTAATAATTGCACTAAAACCACCCCCCATTGCCGTAATAATCAGAGGCAGAAGTGCAACCTGAAGAGCATCTCCAACCCAGTTATTCAACATAATCTTAAAGATGCTGTCTTCATTGCTGCCAGTACATTCCTGATAATTTTTGATAACATTAGTGCGCTTCGCTGCACCGATGAGGAAAGTAATAATCACTCCAATGAAGAGTGCAATATTCTTATCACCTATTGCGTTCATTACCGTCCTGGCCACATTTCCTTCATGTAATATCATGTTAGCAAATGATGATGCCGCAATCAGAATAACAGGAACCAAGATTGGCGATGCTGACACCAAAACCCCCGGCAGTCCCTCTTCAATGATTAACAAATTGCGATAATCTCTGTTATCAACCTCTTCAATTCCCCGGATATAATCCTCACGTGGTTCAATCTGCTCCTTAGCAACCCATTTACGACAAGTAATCCAGGTTACAAGGAATGCAATTAAAGTTACTACAATTCCCCAGGCAATGACCATTCCTAAATCCGCACCCAGTAATATCGATACTGCCAATATTCCAGGAGTTGGCGGCACCAGTGCGTGAGTCAGTGCAGAACCGAGTATGGAGAAGCCAGCCATTGTTGACATCGATTTTTTATCTCTTTTAGCAATCATTGAAGCAATTGGTGCCGTTAAAACCTGCGTGATATCACCAAATACTGGTATCGACATTATATATGATGCTAAAGCAGTTGACAGTTCCATACATTTTCCTTTAAATAACTTAATAAAGAAATTAACCATTGATTTAATCGCACCAGTATCACGAATCCCCTGAGCGATAATCGAGCCGAAGATAATTGTACAACCGATGCCGCCTAAGGTTGCTCCAAATCCTTCGGTAAAAGTTGTAATTGTGCCGCCAACGCCATAGCCAAAGCCAATACCGGCAATTATCCCGCCGATAAAGATCGCTAAGACTGGATGGATGTTTAACTTTACGATTAGGAATACAAGTACTACTACCGCTGTTAATAAAACAATGAGTGTCTTTGCCATGTTAACCCCTCCTCATCAATTCACAATGTTAACCGGCTGCCCTGCCAAAAATGCCTTTAGGTTTTCAACTGCGATGTCCATTAAGCGCTGCCGTGACTCGCGCGGTGCCCAGCTGATATGAGGTGTGATTATACAATTCTTTGCTGTTAGCAGCGGATTGTCACCGCTAATTGGCTCAGTTGATACAACATCCAGCCCTGCTGCGTATACTTTTCCACTGTTAAGAGCCGCAGCCAGATCTTCTTCCACAATCAGCGGCCCACGGGAATTGTTCAGAATGATAACTCCATCCTTCATTTTTGCAATACTGTCCCGATTAATGATTCCTTCTGTTTCTGGAAATAGTGGACAATGCAGAGCTATCACGTCTGAGGTCTCCAACAAGGTCTCTAACTCCACATAAGCAGCAATCGCTTTACCGCTTTCTGATTGATAATTATCGAATGCAATCACATCCATACCCAGTGCTTTGGCAATCGCTCCTGTAGTCTGACCAATTCGGCCAAAACCGATAATGCCGATAGTTTTACTGTCCAATTCAATTAGAGGATAATCCCAGAAACACCAGTCCGGACTGGAATTCCATTTCCCTGCGAGTACTGCCTGGCTGTGATAACCAATATGATGGCAAATCTCCAGCAGCATGGCAATGGCGAATTGCCCAACTGCCGCTGTTCCATAGGTAGGTATATTTGCTACTGGAATATTTCTGCTGCGGGCTGCATTAACGTCTACCACATTATAGCCAGTTGCCAGCACACCAACAAATTTAATGTCTACACAACTTTCAAACACTTTCTCCGGCAGTGGTGTCTTGTTGGTGAATACAATCTGTGCATCGCCTATGCGTTCGATTATCTCATCAGTATTAGTAAGGGATGTTCTCTCATATACTTTACACTGCCCCAGCTTCTCAAACTCATTCCAGCTTAGATCTCCCGGATTGAGGGTATAACCGTCTAGAATAACTATTTTCATCTTAATCTCCTCTTTTACTGCAGCACCTCCGGGTTCACCACGTTATCAGGAATCTTGCCATCCAGAACTTTAATCAAACCACTGAGTGCTTCTTCACACATACCGATCCGGGTTTTCAGGGTACAGCTGGCAACATGGGGGGTCAGAGTAACATTATCCAGTTTTAACAGCCGCGGATTGACTTTTGGCTCAAACTCAAATACATCCAGACCAGCCCCCCGCAGCTTGCTGCTTTCCAGTGCATCGGCAAGAGCCTCTTCATCGACAATCGGCCCCCGGGCAGCATTGACCAGATAAGCTCCTGTCTTCATCTTAGCAAAAGTATCGGCATTAAATAAATGATAGTTCTCCGGTATATAGGGCATATGCAGGCTGACACAATCACTTACTTTTAACACCTCATCCCATTTCATATAAGTAACACCGTACGCTTCCTCCACTTCTTTTGAAGCTCTAAGCTTATCATAATAAATTACCTTCATCCCCAGACCCTGGGCTTTTTTACATACTGCTTTACCGATTCGGCCAAAGCCAAGGATTCCCAAAGTTCTCCTGGTCAGCTCCGAATTAAGATCAGAAAAGACCGGTGAATTCCAGATGCTCCGGCGTACCTCCTTATCGTACCTGGCTACTCCCCGCATCGTCGCGGCAATTAAAGTTACAGCCATCTCTGCTGTAGCATCCGTAACCTGAGTTGGGGTGTTAACCACCGCAATACCCTTTTCTGTCGCGTATTTCCAATCGATATTGTCATATCCAACCCCCAGGTTGGCAACCGCCCTTAACTTAATGCCGCTATCAATTACCTGTTTATCGCCCTTGTTATTAATAATAAAGTATGCATCGTAATCAGCTATTTGCTCAAGTACTTCATCATAGGTGTATGGTTTTTCCGGTACAGTAAATTCATATCTGCCTTCATAAGGTTCAAGGCATTCCACAGGCACCGGCTGAGTAATTAATATTTTTTTCATCAAACTTCCCCCTTATTTCAAACCTTCTGCTAGTTCCTTGACCTGTTTTGCGGGCCCATTCCAATATGCCATCTGATTTCTAAACTCATCACCGACACAAAAATGCTTGACCCCAAGGCTCTTATAATATTCTGCCTGCTCTATGGTATCAATCTCACAGCGCGGTGCCACGCCATGCTCCAATGCCACCTGAATCATCTTTTCTTCTGCTTTACGTATTTCATCACGATGATCTTTGAGGTTCCAGCCCTTGCTCATACTATAGTCAGACGGACCAAACTGAACCATATCAACACCATCAATAGAACAGATTTCTTCAATGCTGTCCATCGTTTCAGCTTTTTCTATCATGAAGGCCTTAACCGTACCCTTCACCATCGCTGCATACTTCATCTGCGGATTGTTGGGCTGAAAACCCACCCAGCGGTTATTAGGATACCCAAAACGCCCCCCGCTTTCCGGGCAGTCAGGACTAACAATGCGGAGTGATTCTGCCACTTCTTCCGCTGTTTTGTGGTCAGTGAATAAAACCGACTGAAAACCGGCTGCCATCGCTTTCTGTGCAACATAGAAACGGTTTTGCAAATCAACCTTAATCATCGACGAGATGTTATGTAACTCACATGCCCTGGCCAGATTCTCCAGGCCGAGCAGATCATATGGTGCATATTCTGCAACGAATTCAATATAATCAAAACTTCCGGTTGATGCGCAAGCTTCTGTCAATGTCGGCCAAGTACTCCAGATTCTTGTTCCAACCGTAGCCTGACCATTTACCAGCATATTGCGTAATTTGTTCTCTTTCATTAATTAGTCCCTCTTTTCTTTGAATTTAAACCAGTTAACTATGTCGTTGTAATAAATTTTACAAAAAGGGAACAGCTATATCAATTGAGAATCCTACCTCGATAATGTCATTTATAAAAGCAAATAAAATTAGCTATTTTTACCACTTATATAAGTTTATTTTTTATTCTTTGTGTATAATAGACAACCCATATCCAAATTGTATAAAAATAAAGCAAAGTATTTGTGGATTCCAAACAAATACTTTGCTTTTCTTAAATAATGACAAAGATAATGTACCTATATCTATATTGCTATTTTAAACATTTCCACTCACAATCTTACCATTTCCAACGACTGTCAGACATCGCGGTTTTGCCAATTTGACTGACGCCACTTCTCCGGCCCAATACCATTAGATTTTTTAAATACCCGATAGAAGTGACTATAGCTATTGAATCCCGTCTGCTGCGCAACCTCTGTGATTGGTAATGTACCTGACAGCAGGTATTTTGCTTTCTGTAACCTCTTTTCCAAGATATAGTGATTAAGTGTACTGTTGGTCTCCTCCTTGAAAATCCTGCTGATATGAGTTACGCTGTAGTTCGACATTGTTGCCAGATCATCCAAAGAGATGTCTTCCTCTAAATGAGTTTCAATATATTTTACCAACATTGTTAACAGCTCAATCCGTTTAGAGTTTACCGGCTGCGACAATCTCCCTTTATAGCTGTCCTCATATAAATAAGCCAAAATTTGATAAATTAAAGAGCGCTCTCCCAACTCCCTGCAATACTTCATATCCAACTTTAACAGCTTTTCAATTAACTCCATATATTTCTGAAACCGCCACACATCTAGGCGGATAATCGGCTGGTTGTTGATGTTGTCAAAAATCTCCAGAAGATTTGCATGCTGCGTTGAGTATGACAATAAGATGCGGGGATCCAGACCAATATTAAAACGTTCATGTTTTTCGTTCCGGGCACATTTAAACATATGAGATTGAAACAATCCAGTGAGAATAACATCGCCCTGTCTCACCTTGCATTCTTTTTGGTCAATCACGTAAATTCCATTTTCCTTACCGAGATAAAAAGAAATTTCATAATAATCGTGATGATGGAGAAATGGTGCATCCGGCAATCCGTTCTCATGCAGAATAATATTGTATGCGTCTTCACAATTGGACATTTTGTGCTTATCTAACAGCTGTGATTCCTTACTAAGATTTTGCTTCATTTTAGCCCATGCCTCCAGTAATTCTTGTTACACCGCCCTTTTCTCATCATTCCTAAAATATATGCTATGACTCAGCCTTTTATAATACTTTTGCAGCAGCCCCTTAAAAAGCAACTATTTACTATTCTGCTCAAAACATAGCTCTCTTCTATTACATGATAAAAGCCAGATGATTTTTCGTGTTTGAAAATCACCTGGCCATATAATTAAGTTTTTTTTCCTCTTAACAATAGTAAAACTTTCTTTGTTATTTTATTCTGTGGCCGGACCAGTTGTCTTACGCACAATCAGAGTCGGCTCAATAATTACCCGCTCCGATTTTACCTCACGGTTCTCTAATTGTTTCAGCATCAGCCTGGTCGCTTCTTTGCTCATCTTGTCAACATGCTGGCTGAAGGTTGTAAGTTCAATACCCGCCATTGCCGCAAAATTAATATTGTCAAAACTTATAATCGATAAATCTTCCGGTATCCGGAGTCCTTGCTTGCGGCAGCCATCCAACAGCCCAACTGCCGTCATATCGTTAACGGCAACCACTGCACTTGGCCGGTCGCGTTCTGCCAAAATCTGCCCGGCAATGTCTTGCCCCGTTTCCATTTTCAAATCACTGGAATAAATATACGCCTGATTAAATGGAAGGCCGAAGCTTAATAAAGCCTGCCGATAGCCTTCATACCGCTGCGTTGATGCAGAGGATGCGCTTGGGCCGCGGACAAAACCAATATTTTTATGGCCCAAATCCAATAAATGCATTACTGCTAAATACCCGGCCCGAAAATTATCCGTCAAAACTGAGTCACCGCTGTACGATGGCAATATTCTATTAACCAACACTTTGGGAATATCCATCTCGTCAAGCATCTCGACCATCTGATCCTTTTGAGCTGTAATTAATATGAGACCGGCAAAATTAAATTGTGTGATCAATTTCAAAAATTCAATTTCCCGCTCCGCCTCATATTCGCTGTTAAATACCATCACCATATAGCCTTTTTCGCTCAGTTCAGTCTGGATATTAAATGTCAAGTCTGCGTAAAAAGGATTCCTGATATCGCCTAAGATGAGGGCAATAATATTTACCTTTCCTTTGCTGAGCCCCTGAGCAAGTGTATTCGGTTTGTAGCCTATTTCATCTACAAAGTCCAGCACCTTCTGTCTGAGTTCATCACCAACTCCCTTAGTACCATTGATAGCCCGCGACACAGTTGATTTTGACACCCCTAACATTTCCGCCACTTCTGAAATGCTATACCTTTTATTTTTCATAAAATTAGCTTCCTTGTCTTAATTTATCGTGCTAACTTTATTATACTCATTCTTATTTAATATGCAACCTCAGCTTAAGTTTCTGTTATTTTCCCATAAAACCGCCGTCAACCGGAATCACCGCACCGGAAATATAAGCCGACGCATCCGATGCCAGAAAGACTGCTAATCCCTGCAGATCTTCCATATTTCCCCAGCGCCCCATAGGAATTCGTCCGGTAATTTCTTCATATTGCTTTGGATTTACTTCCTTCATATTCGAGGTCAGTTCGGTCGCCATGTAACCCGGTGCGATTGCATTTACATTCACCCCTTGACTCGCCCATTCATTCGACAAGGCCTTCGTAATTTGTGCAACTCCGCCCTTACTTGCACTGTATGCCGGAATCAATACACTGCCAAAGAATGCCGTCATTGAGGCCATATTGATAATCTTACCATATTTTTGTGCCAACATCGTTTTGCCGGCTAACTGTGAGAAATAAAATACTGCATTCATATTAATGGCAATAATCTTCTCCCACCGATCATGGGGAAAATCAACCGCCGGAGCCCTAAACTGTATTCCTGCACCATTCAGCACAATATCCACACGGCCTCCCAGCTTTTCCAAACACTCATTATACACATTCTCCAGCTCTTCCGTTTTGGACAAATCACCTTTTACCGCATGTACCATCGGCCCGCTTTCTGCCATCTTTTTAGCGGAATCTTCAACAATATCCAAAAGATCTAATAAAACCACTTCAGCTCCGGCATCATGCAGTGCCTGCGCTATGCCATTACACAGCCCTTTCGCACCGCCGGTAACAATTGCTTTCTTTCCTTCCAAACTAAATTTATCTATGAAATTACTCATATAAAATCTCCTTCCGCTGTACAGACAGCTCACTGTTGTCGTTTTCTGTTTCTTTTATATCTTTTTGATGCCCCGTCAGCTTGCTGCGGGGTTCTTTGACTTACTGTTTCCACAATGTGTCTTAACTACGGTACAATCCATAGCCTAATTCTTTACTGATTTGACTGCCGTATTTTTTCATACATAGTGTGTATCTTTTTAGAGTTGCCTCTGTAATTTGCTCCTTCGGTGCTGAAATACCAATACAGCAATTGACATTGCCGCCGTAACTAAAAATTGGAACCGCTATGCACCTTACTCCCAGTGTGCGTTCTTCATCATCCAGAGCGTAGCCCTCCTCTTTAATCTTCTTTAATTCTTTTTCTAAATCCTGATAGGCCGCAATCGTGTTAGCTGTATACCGCCTGAAATCATAATCGCGAAAGATATCCTCGATAAATGACTGCGGTTTATGAGCCAGTACACATTTCCCTACAGCGGAACAATGCCACGCTTCTATCATCCCGATTTGAGCAGAAAGATTATATTCCCTTTGGCTCCGAACCTGATCCACGATATACATTTTACGATTTCCCAGTGCCGCCAAATGAACACTTTCTTTAGTATCGTCACAAATTTTGTACAGGTAAGGCCGCGCTGCTGTTGCAATGTTAAAGTTTTTTTTGACTCCTTCGCCAAGGTATAGGATTCGAAAACCGAGCCGGTACTTTTTACTGACCGGGTCAATACTGATCATATCATAGTGCATCAGAGTTGACATCAAACGGGAAACCGTACTTTTATCCACTCCAAGGACAGCCGCCACCTCCACGATCGTTGCACTCCCTTTTTCTTGAATGATTGATAAAATCTCAATCCCTCTCGCCAGTGACTGTACCATATCACACCTCTCCTACTTACTTTGCTCCAGCAATTCAAATACTGCCTTTGCCTTTTCGCCGCCATCTGCCAAAACTTTCATGAAATCTTCACTGCCTGCAATTGCTTTTAAAATTTCCGGATCCGACGCTTTCAGAATGTCTGTAAACTCTTTATGGGAAATCTTTGATATGCCTGCTAATATCTCGCGACTCTGTGCTTGACTCTGAGCTCTTTCTCTGGGATAACCTGCCCCAGCCGGATCTACAAACAGTTTCTCGAAAATATACTTGAGATTAATATCAGCGGCCCAGCCGTATCCTTTATTGAGCGGTAAGGATATACAGTTTCCTCCATTTATCTGTGAGAAGAGCCAGGCATCCAACGGCTCCACAATTAAACCGCACACTACCCCGGGGAATTGCAGCACCCCATTTATAAATCCCTGTCCGGTACCACATCCGCCAACAACAAAGTCACAGCTGCCGGTGTTTAAAAGGATCGCTGCCATATAGCTAGTGTGAATGTATGTTAAAGACGGTGTCTGCTCAGGATTCTTCATCCCAACATTCAGCACCTCTGCATCGGTGGTCTGATACAACGCATTGACAATATCCTCATTTTTAATTGAAGCGCTTACTTCATTAATAACTGCAATTTTCATTTTCTTTCCTCCTTTAGCCACAAATCGATTACATGCACATTAATACCATGCACAGTTTCTTTCTAATCTTAGATTATATATAGGATCCGCCCTTTCCGCAACCGCTTTCTCCTTCTTGTTTGCGCATTATGCAACATGAGCCTAATTCTTGTTGTTTATTCCCTTGACTTTCTCTCCTCCTTGTTTTAATATTACCTTATAACGCAACCGGTTTCTTAATCAGGAAGGAGATGCACTATGATTTACGGAACCACTTGTTGGCAAGATAAAATTGATTTCACTTTAACAACATATACTTTGCCAACCGGGAAGATCATTGAAACCTACACAGATTTGCCCACATCCCTATACGAATCTTTATGTCACACTGCTGCAGTCTATCCTCATAAGAAGGCTATTATTGATAATTACAATCGAGTTTATACATATGGAGACTTTTTAAAGAAGACGGATGAGTTCGCATTATATTTAAGCACTGCGTTGGGCATAACGGCAAACAGCAGAGTCGCAGTTATGCTCTATAGCAGCTTCGAGTTCTGTGTTGCCTATCTGGCCTTAACGAAATTAGGGGCGGTCACAATTCCGCTTCCAACTAAAATGAAAGAGAGAGAAATCACTTCTCTGATCGATAAATCTGGTGCTCAGCATATTATCTGCGACCAAGATTTTTCGCCTTGGCTGCTCAAGTACAAAGAAATGGGAATTTTTCTTATTCTGTCCGGCAATCAGGAATACGGCTATGGCTTTTCTCATTATCGCGGAAATGAACATACGTCCATATCACCCGACAGTGGCCGCAATAACGTGAATCTTTTGCTGTTCACCTCCGGCACCACCTCCCAAAGCAAGGGCGTGGTATTGCGAAATTATAACGTGATGCATGCAATTGGCTCCTACCAAAAAATCCTTGGCATCAGCTCTGAGGACCGCTCTGTAATCCCTATTCCAAGTTATCATGTAACAGGATTGATTGCTTTAATCGGACTTTTTGTTCATGTCGGCGGGACTTTGTATCTGCACAAATATTTTAATGCCAAACGAGTATTGGAATGTGTAAAGGAACATCAGATTACCTTTTTGCATGGATCACCGACCGTTTTCTCGATGCTTCTCCATGAAGCCGAAAGCTACCCTCAGCTGCCATCACTGAGGCAGTTGGCCTGCGGCAGTGGTTATATTACCCACCAGTGCTTACAGAGGATACACGCATGGCTGCCAAACGTCTCTTTCCACACCGTATACGGTTTGACCGAGACCAGCTCTCCGGCCACAATATTCCCCAGCGATGTTGCCACCAGTAAATGGATCGGCTCTTCGGGCTTACCGATTCCCGGCACTGTCTTAAAAATTGTGGATGATAACAATCAGGAACTGGCCCCCGGAGAAGTTGGCGAAATTTTAATTTCCGGAACTGTAGTTTTGGATTCCTATTACAATTTAAAGTCAGCTGCTCTGCAGAACGGCTGGCTGAGAACCGGGGATTTAGGTTATTTAAACTCATCCGGTTACTTGTTTGTCGTCGATCGGATTAAGGATATGGTTAACCGCGGCGGGGAAAAGGTCTGGAGTTATGATGTCGAGAACGCCCTCTGCAAAATACCTGGGGTCGAGGAAGCAGCTGTCGTTGGTGTCCCCGACAACATCTATGGCGAAGCTGTTGCCGCAGTCATAAAATGTACAGCGGGATCTGCTTTAAATGCAGCACAAATCAGCAATGCACTCCACGGCAAAATTGCCACATATAAAATACCAACTACTTTCATCTTTTGCGACCACATACCACTCACCCCAAATGGTAAGGTTGATAAAAAAAAGATAAAAACACTCTTTACATAATACGAGGAGGTACCTTATGAAGAAACCAACATTTATATCCGGCCCCGAGGCCGCAGCCCTAATTAAAGACGACAGTACGATAGCAACCATCGGGATGACCCTGGTCTCCGCATCAGAAACAATTCTCAAAGCTATTGAGAACCGCTTTCTAGAGACCGGGTCGCCTCATCATCTGACGCTTGTCCACTCCTGTGGGCAAAGTGACCGGGACCGCGGCATCCAACACTTTGCTCACGAGGGTATGCTTTCACGGATTATCGGCGGGCACTGGGGCCTGCAGCCGCGTATGATGGAACTGATCGCCGGCAATAAAATAGAAGCCTACTGTATTCCCCAGGGGCAGTTTGCTCAACTATACCGGAGTATGGCCGGCGGAGACCCCGGCAAAATAACCAAAGTCGGTCTGGGAACCTTTGTTGATCCCCGCCTCGAAGGCGGGAAAATGAACGAACTGACCAAAGCAGCTCCCGACATCAGCGATGTCATTACCATTGACGGTGAGGAATACATGCGCTACCGTCCCATTCCTCTCGACTATTGTATCATCCGCGGCACCTATGTCGATGAAGATGGAAATTTGACAACAGATGAGGAGGCTATGAGCTTAGAGGTACTGCCGGCTGTTATGGCCTGTAAGAAATTTGGGGGTAAAGTTCTGGCCCAAGCCAAGTACAAGGTCAAGTCCGGTACTCTGCACCCCAAACGAGTCACGGTGCCCGGCATCTTTATTGACAACGTGGTAATGTGCCCCGACCCCGATACAGACCACCGGCAAACCCACAGCTTTGCCTTTGATCCGGCTTACTGCGGAGACATTAAGGTTCCCAATACGGAGTCTGACGCGCTGGAATTAACTTTGCGCAAAGTTATCGGCCGCCGTGCGCTTATGGAGCTTACACCAGACGATGTCCTGAACGTGGGAACCGGCATTCCCAACGATGTAGTCGGCCCTATCTTAAACGAAGAACATGTTGAGGATCTGGTAACTTTAACCGTTGAGTCAGGTATCTACGGCGGTATCACCCTGGGCGGCGTAGATTTCGGTATTGCAAAAAACAACTTTGCTCTTCTGCGGCATGACGACCAATTCGATTACTATAATGGTGCCGGAGTTGACGTTACTTATATGGGAGCCGGACAGGCAGACAGCGCCGGTAACGTAAACGCAACAAGGCTTGGTCCGACACCTACCGGAGCCGGCGGGTTTATCGACATCACCACCAACGCCAAACATGTAGTTTTCTGCTCTTCATTTACAGCCAAGGGACTTAAATGTTCTTTTGACGGCAACCAATTGCACATTGAGCAGGAGGGAGCATTGATTAAATTCGTAAATACCGTACAGCAAATTTCTTACAACGGAGACATTGCCCGAAGGAAGGGACAGCTTATGCACTATGTGACTGAAAGAGCAGTCTTCGAGCTCTGCCCCGACGGGTTAATGTTAACCGAAATTGCTCCCGGTATCGATCTGCAAACTCAGATTCTGGACCTGATGGAATTTAAACCATTGATAAGTCCGCAGCTAACCGAAATGAATCCTGCAATTTTCCGGACAGATGGTCCCTTTGGATTACGGGATATCATAAACAACAAACACTAAAGGAGGACATGAAAATGCGTCTAAAAGACAAAGTAGCAATTGTGACCGGAGCCGGCAGAGGCTTAGGTAAAGGTATCGCCAAGAAACTGGCAGAGGAAGGGGCGAAGGTTGTGCTCGCCGATATGAATTCTCCCGACGAAGCCGTAGCAGAAATCACCGCCGGAGGCGGCACCGCTTCTGCTTTTACAGTCAACGTTACCAAACAGGAGGAAATGCAGAAGCGGTGCCGCCTCCGGCGGTGATTTCTGCT
>ENA-UOOI01003148-UOOI01003148.1-fermentation-metagenome-genome-assembly--contig:-NODE-3148-length-12913-cov-4.841111_pt1 | contig 12913 bp, 7 predicted proteins | sample MGYA00245779_ERZ724027 | MGnify/ENA primary metagenome ERZ724027 (study PRJEB28704, sample SAMN03018318) | fermentation metagenome | biome: anthropogenic terrestrial biome; feature: soil; material... | reverse complement strand
GGTTTTTCATTCGCAATTTTTACCAGTAAAAAAGCTAGCACAACGAGTTAAATTATGTTCTTACATTATCGCGGGGTGGAGCAATTGGTAGCTCGCCGGGCTCATAATCCGGAGGTTGTCGGTTCAAATCCTTCCCCCGCAACCATTTATATATTTAATTTAAAATTTGTTAATACTTTCTTAATAAGGAGTTCACTTTTGAATTGTACTATATAGATAATTAATAAGCCTCCTTTTTTAATATTTTATATGGAAGTGGCCCTTAAAATAAGGGCTATTTGTGTTTTTTGGCGTTTTAAAAACTGATTATCCCACAAATCAAACTAAATACATGTAATGTACTACAATTCGTAATTTGAGATTATATTATTTTGAACACTCATTCGCCAGATTCAAGTTTTGTAAGTTCTAAGGCCAGCAGCCTTAAGAATCCAAGAGCTTTTGAAACTCGTTTCACTCAGACAATCAAAAGCTCTAAGGATTCTTTTGCGGCAGCAAAGCCAAGAACTTATCAAAACTCTTATAATACTCATTCGTCGTTCAAAATAACATAATCCTATTTATGACTGATTTCATATTACAAATCAATAATGTACCTAAAAAGCTATAAATAAATTTCACTGTATAGTATAATTTTATAAAGCACAAAAATATTGTGCAAGTTATAAACAAGCTTAACGCATGTGTACTAAATATATGTACTTAAACTATTTGAAGAATATTATGGAAAGAAACTCAGCGATTGAAATAATATCTTCCAAATATAAAAATGCATGCCCTTAAAATTGGAATCAAAGGTGAATTTTATGCTGTATAGAATAAAACAGTTTTTTAGAGGTATTTTTGTTTGCGTCCCGCCTGAAAGTGGTATACTTATTAAAAGATATTTAAATAAAAAAGAATATGATCTTTTTATGAAACTTCCTCCTTATGAAAGAGCTCATGCTTTGAATACTGCTTTTACAGTTCAAGGTTTCGGAGATATCGATAATAAGGAGATTATCGTGAAGGCGGCACTGCTCCACGATATAGGAAAAGTCGGCAGCGGTATTGGCATATTCGGGAAATCTATTTTAGTTTTGACGGATAAATTTTTTCCTGATTTTTCACATAAACTTTCACAAAAAATCGATATGTTTAAAATATATTATAAACATCCTGAAATAGGAGCTAAATTATTGGAAAGCATAGGAACAGATAAAAAAGTAATATTGCTGGTTGAAAATCATCATTCAAATAAATATATAAAGGGAATAGAGTATTTAAAAAAAGCTGACAGTTTAAATTGACAGGAAGGTGGTGTAGTATAAATGAAAAAACCATTAGAGCTTTTAATTTCTATCATAATATCCATTGTGCTGCTTAGTATAATATTTCCCTCGGATCCTAAGAAGACGGATCTTATAACACAGTTTAGGTCGTATATAAAATCCGGTAAAAAAAGCGCTGAAATTAAAAATTATACTTTGGGAAGGCTTCTTCAGGTTGACGAGGATGGAAGCGCACTCATATGGTCGACGGACGAGAAGCATTTATATTATTCGAAACCTTCAGAGGATATGGGATCCGACGAGCTCTGGGTATCGGATCTTAAGGAATATAAAAGCAATATTGAAAGCGATATTCAATTAATTAATATAAGAAATCCAAAATTAAGCCCTGACGGGAAAATGCTGGCATTTATATCCGGTCCGGAGGAGAAAAACAGTTTGATTTTGTACAATATGAATACGGGACAGTTTAAGGATATAACTCCGACAAAAATATTCGATATAGGCATAACTTCCTATGACTGGGATACCGACTCAAAAAATATATTGATGTCCCTGGATCTGGTAAGTCCATCTATACAAATCTATAACATAGAGATGGATGAGATAAAAAAGTTTAATATAAAATTGAGAAACTGCAGAAATGCTGCATTTTATAAAAATGGGGGCATAATGTTTTCACAACTGGATGAAGATGGAAAGTACAAAATCTATACGGCTGACAGCAGAGGTGGCAATATAACATATATTGCAGAAGGCTGGGATTTTATCTTATCAGATGATATGAACAAGATTGCCATATTGTCTGATGGTGATGGACAGGGGAACCTTTCGGTATATAATATCGATTCTAAAAAGACGGTAAACCTTTTGTCATCTCCTGCATCAAATGTTTACTGGGTATCCGACGGATCGCTTTTATATTCCAGTGAAAGGGACAGTGCGAATGCAAAAGTATTTGAAGGCGATATACACTATTACGGGAATGATGGAAAACAAAAAATCATAACAGGGGCGATACATACGATTTTTGTGCCATCCGAGAGTGGAAATAAGATAGCTATGACTTCTCCGGCATATATGAACGGCAAGAAAGAAGAAAAGGGTATATTTTTCGGAGAATTATTAAAAGATGCTACTAAAAAATAGATATATTTCAGGGGTGGTTTTATGAAGGGGAAAGAAAGAAGACAGCAGATAATAGAACTTTTAAATACCCATGGCAGACCTGTAAACGGTACGTATTTATCCCAAAAATTAATGGTATCGAGGCAGGTTATCGTTCAGGATATTGCAATATTGAGAGCAAAGGGGACAAATATCATCGCTACGCCGAGGGGATATATAATACCGGATTATCCTGAAAGCAGATATCTAAAAAGAATAATTGCATGCATACACGATAATGAAGGAATAGAGGATGAGCTAAATACAATTATTTCATGCGGCGGAAGGGTTATCGATGTGATGGTAGAGCATCCGCTTTATGGAGAACTCAGGGGAATGCTTATGTTATTTTCAAAAAACGATGTTGACGATTATATAAATAAATTAAGGGCAAGCAACGGGAAACCGCTTTTAGTCCTTACAGGAGGTGTTCACCTTCATACTATAGAAGCCGACAGCATAAAAAAACTGGACATGATAGAAGATAAACTGAGGGAGAAGGGCTATTTTCTGGATACAAAAGTATAGATTACCCGTGTGTCGGTTATTTTCGATAGAGAAAGTATTTTTAACTATTACGGAAGGCTAAGCAGGTGCATTAAATTATTTGAAGAATATTTTTCAAATGTAGAAAATGTATCTATGTTAGGTTGATATAACATTAACAATACGAGGAGGAATAAGATGAAACTTGAAAAGTTGTTAAATTGGAAAGTTATACTTGCAGCCCTTGTTATTTTGCTTATAATATTTTTTTCAAGTATAATAAATTTTTTGGTCAATGTCCAATGGTTCGTAGAAGTTGGATATTCCAGCGTGTTTTTTACAAAGCTATTTACCGAATTAAAGTTTGGGATTCCTATATTTGTTGTTTTATTTTTAATAATCTATTTTTATTTGTTATTTATGAAAGGACAATATATAAAGTATTCAAAAGCGATATATTCCAAGCAACAGCTTAAATCTGCAAGTGTCAAATTATTTCTGGTGGCATTTATACTTTCTGCATTGATAGCGTTTGGCATAACATCGTCAAAATGGGACGATATTTTAAAATTTATATATGCAACCCCGTTTAATTTAAAGGATCCGCTGTTTGGGAAGGATATAAGTTTTTACATGTTCAGGCTTCCTATGTATAGGACGATTTACAATTTTGCGTTCAGCACGCTTTTTATAATAACTATATTAAATCTTATATTTTATCTTGTAGTTGCAATAAACACCATGAGCGAAAACAGATATTCCGACTACAATGTTCTTCAAATGGATAGGCACAGGAGATTCATGATAGGAAAGGGCGTGTTTGAATTTGCCGCAAAGCAGATGTCATTTTTCATCTGCGCCATATTTATAATGGTAGGAATAGGCTATTTGTTTAAAAATTATAACCTTGTTTATTCCTCAAGGGGTGTGGCATTTGGAGCAAGCTATACCGATGTCCATGTAACATATCTGTTTAACAGGATACTTATGGCATTAAGCATAGTTGCAGCTCTTTCCATATTCTATGCAATGTATAAAAAGAAAGTAAAGCTTACATTGTGGGTAATAGGAATAATGATAGGCGCATCCCTTGTACAGGGGATTTTTGAAACAGCTGTACAAAAACTCGTCGTATTTCCAAATGAAATAGTTAAAGAAAAACCATATATAGATTTCAATATCAAATATACAAGGCTTGCATATGGGTTGGATAATGTTGAGCAGAAGGATTTTCCGGCAGAACAGAATTTAACGCCCCAGGATATAGCCAGCAATAAAAATACCATAGATAACATAAGAATAAACGATTTTGCGCCGGCACTCGATGTATACAATCAGCTTCAGGGGATAAGGCCGTATTACAGGTTTAGCGATGTGGATATTGACAGATATACTATAAATGGAAAATATACGCAGGTTTTTGCTGCCGCAAGAGAGCTTGATAAAGATAAACTTCCGGCCGGATCACAGACATGGCAAAACAAACACCTTTTGTATACGCATGGCTATGGAATAACGATGTCACCGGTAAATAGCGTTACTTCGGAAGGGCAACCTAATTTCATAATAAAGGATATTCCACCGGTATCCTCATCGGATATAAAAGTAGACAGACCGGAGATATATTTCGGTGAGCTTGCGAATGATTATATAATAACCAATACAAAGCAGAAGGAGATCGATTACCCTTCCGGTGATTCAAATAATTATACTACCTATCAGGGTAGTGCCGGAATAAAATTAAATGGATTGAACAGATTGCTTTTTATGATAAAAGAAGGAAGCTTTAACTTCCTGCTTTCAAATGCCATAACATCCAATAGCAAGATAATATTGAACAGGAATATTGTTCAAAGGGTCCAGCAGATCGCTCCATTTTTAATATATGATAAGGATCCATATATTGTAGTAAATGGAGGAAAACTTTACTGGATAATAGATGCATATACGGCAAGTTCGGCTTATCCTTATTCGGAGCCTATAAATAATATCAATTATATAAGAAATTCCGTAAAGGTTATAATTGATGCGTATAATGGCAAAACAAATTTTTACATTTATGATAAAAAGGATCCGATAGCCATGACGTACAACAAGATATTCCCTCACCTTTTTAAGAGCGCGGATGAGCTTCCATCAGGGCTTAAGGAACATTTGAGATATCCTGAAGATATATTCGATATACAGCTTGAGATTTATAAAAAATACCATATGACGGATTCAAGCATATTTTATACCAGAGAGGATATGTGGTCTGTTTCAGGTCCCACAGCCGATACGGATCAGGCACAGGCACAAAACAATTCTGAACCATCGTATATAATAATGAAGCTGCCGGACGGGAAGGATGAAGAATTTATGCTCATAAATCCATATACACCGGCCGGAAAGGGAAACATGGTCGCCTGGCTTAGTGCGAGGATGGATAAAGAAAATTATGGCAAGCTTATAGTATATAAGTTCCCGAGGCAGAAGACTGTATACGGTCCTTCCCAGTTTAAGGCCATGGTAAATTCCGACCCTACGATATCAAAGGAAAAATCCCTTTGGAACCAGCAGGGGTCGGGTATCATGGAAGGAACTACAATAACAATACCCATAGATAAATCTTTACTGTATGTTATGCCCTTATATATAAAATCAACAGGTTCTAACAGCATACCTGAGATGAAAAGGGTAATACTCGGATATGGAGATAGAATAGTGATGGAAGATACGCTTGGCAAGGCATTAAACAGCATGTTCAATATACAAAATACCGGTACCACAACAACCCAGCAGGAAGAAAATACCCATCCTGGCACGACTACTATAAATGAAAATGCCGGCAACCTGATTAAGGAGGCAAACGATGAGTTTGCAAAGGCCAAGGATGCTCAGCAAAAAGGCGACTGGGCGGGATACGGAAGCCATATAAACAAGCTTGAAAGCTTGCTTAAGCAATTAAACGAGTTATCAAAATAGTACAGTTTTATTTTTGTTTTATCGTGATTTTTTTGGCTGCTGCTGTATATAAATAGAATAAGAATATGAAAAAGAGGTGACATTAATAAAGTTTAAAAGGCTGCTGCCTTTTCTACTGGTAATCGTATTTGTATTATCTGCCTGTCAAAGCAGTAATAGAATTTACACAGGATATAAAAATAAATATATGATAAATGTTTATTATAAACCTGATGAAAATTCGATATTTGGAAGTGAAAAACTATCATATAAAAATACTGAGAATATAAAATTAGACAAAATATATTTTCATTTATATCCTAATTTTTATAGAAATGAAGATAAAATATCTGCCATGGGAAATATAAACAGTATTTATCCTGAGGGGTTTAATCCCGGACAGATCGATGTTATTGATGCGCAGGTGGATAATAAAACAGTTAAATGGGATATAGAATCGCAGGATAAAACAATCTTGTGTTTAAATTTTACAAGGCCGGTAAATATAAACCAGAAAATAGAGATAAAAATAGACTTTCAAGAGAAACTTCCTTATGCATATACGGCCTTCGGTACCTTCAATGGGATAGCCTGCTTTGAAAACTGGTACCCTGTACTATGCGTATATGATAGTGGGGGTTGGCATAAAGAAGCGGGTTCGGCCATAGGGGAGCCTAATTTTAGCGAAGTTGCGGATTATGAGGTTGAAATAAATGTTCCCAAAAGTGAAATTGTCGCATCTTCAGGGAAATGCATAAAAGAGAAAGATTTAGACCTTGGAAGAAAGAGCTTAAAGCTGAAAGCGGACAGTGTCAGGGATTTTACATGGTTTAGCAGCAAATTTTTCGATATCTCACAAAAAAAGTTCAATGGAGTGACTATAAAGTCGTATTTTTTCTCCAAGGACGCCGCAATGGGGATCAAGGCTATAGAATATGCAAAGAATGCGGTTAAACTTTTTTCGGATAAGTTTGGTAAATATCCTTATGACACTTTTTCAGTAGTTGAGACTTATCTTTATGGAGGTGCAATGGAATATCCGACGATAACGTCTGTCGGCAGGCAATATTATGAAAACAAGGACAGCAAGCTATTGGAAAGTGCTGTTGCCCATGAAACGTCCCATCAGTGGTGGTATGTTACCGTAGGGAACAATGAATATAAAGAGCCATGGCTGGATGAGGCTATGGCAACCTATTCAGAGTATATGTATTTTGAAAAATATTATGGAGATGATGACTTAACACAAAGACTGCAGACCGGGATTAAAAATTCCAATAAGCATCCCGGCGATTCCGTAGATAAATTTAGAAATATAGATGAATACAATAATACAGTATATTTGAAAGGAGCATATATAATCGATGAGTTTAGAAAGAAGGTGGGAGATAGTTTATTTATTGAAACTATGAAAGGATATTATGACAAATACAAGTTTAAGAATGCAAGTATATCTGATTTCTTGGATATCGTCAAAAACGTATGCGGTAGTGAAACAGCGGAATTTATAAGGTCAAGGCTCTGATGTAAATAAAGATATAGAAGTGGATGCTTCTGTATCTTTTTGTGTTATAATCTTGATGGGTACAATATATTATTTTTTAAACAGCATATTTAAAATTAATATATGGGAGGTTTTCTAATGGATATCAAGGAATTTAACAATCCGGGGTCAATATACCGGCCGGCGCCCTTTTGGAGCTGGAACGACAAGCTCGATAAGGAGGAGCTTAAAAGGCAGATAGATGAAATGGCTGATAAAGGCTGGGGCGGCTATTTTATGCACTCGAGAGTTGGGCTTGTCACAGGTTACCTTTCTCCTGAATGGATGGAAATGATAAAGGCATGTGCTGACGAAGCAAAGGCAACGCATACATATGCATGGCTCTATGATGAGGACAAATGGCCGTCGGGATTTGCAGGCGGCAAGGTGGCCGAAATGGATGTAAGTTATAGAGGATGCCGCCTTGTACTGATCAAAAAAGATGAAATTACTGATAACGATAAACCTCTGGAAAAATTTAAGAGCGAAGGACAGGAATACGCAATATGCAAGAGAAGGTATTCAATGGGGAAACCCTGGTTTAACGGGGCATGCTATGTAGACCTTATGAATCCTGAAGCTGTAAAGGCCTTCATTGGCTGCACCCATGAAGAATATAAGAAATACTGCAGCGGTTATTTTGGGAAAGAGATACCGGGTATATTCACGGATGAGCCGTGTTATTTGTACGAACACGGGCCGGAGCCAACGCTTCCGTGGTCGGATTATCTGCCCGGATATTTCAAGAAGCTTAAGGGTTATAATATAGAGGATCACCTGAAGGAATTATTTTATGATACGGATGATTACCACAAAATCAGGTTTGACTTTTTTGATGCCGCTACAAGATTGTTCCTTGAAAGCTGGACGAAGCAGTATTATAACTGGTGCTGCAGGAACAACATGAAGATGACGGGGCATTTCATGGCGGAAGATTCCCTCACATATCAGATGCAGTGGATAGGTGCTGCAATGCCCCATTATGAATTTATGCACTGGCCGGGAATAGATAAGCTTGGAAGGCATATTGAGCAGCTTGTAACAGTAAAGCAGGTGTCGTCCGTTGCTGACCAGCTTGGCAAGGAAAGGTCATTTAGCGAGGTATTCGGGTGCATAGGCCAGCAGGTAAGTTTTTATCATAGAAAATGGATCGCCGATTGGCAGGCAGCGCTTGGCATTAGTTTTGTGAATTCACATTTATCTCTGTATTCTATGAGGGGCGAGAGAAAAAGGGACTATCCTGCAGACTTATTCTACCAGCAGCCCTGGTGGAAGGATGAAAGAAAATTCGGCGATTATATAGGGAGGCTTTGCTACACTGTTTCGCAGGGCAAAAGAGATGTGGACATACTTGTTATACACCCGATTGGAAGCGTATGGAGCGAATATTCTCCGCTGCATGAGAAGAACGGACTATCAAAAGAAAAGGGATTTTACGATTTGCCGTTTGAATCGCTTTCTAAAAAATTGATTGCCAGAAAGTTGGATTTTCATTATGGCGATGAGATAATAATGGAAAATCATGCGAAGGTCGAAAATGGCAAGTTGATCATAGGCCGCCATTCATATACTACCGTAATAGTTCCGCCATCACTTACACTAAGGGCGAATACTGTAAGGCTGCTTAAGGAATTTGCAAAAGAAGCGGGACCTCAAAGGCTTATATTTATCAAACAGTATCCGGACAGGATTGATGGGGAAACTTCGGATATTGGCATGCCGGACGGCATCATAAAGGCATCCAGCGTCGATGATGCCATCGGTATTGTCGATGGTTATTATAAGGACAGGGTAAGGATAACCGACACGATGGCCAATTCCAATGCAGATAAGATAATATGCCATAAGAGGATATCAAAAGACGGTGAAACTTTGTTTTTCGCAAACACAGATGAAAAAAGGGAAATAAATGCTGAAATATCGCTTCCTGGGACAAGAAAGCCGCATATACTTGATTTGATGTCGGGAGAGGTTTATAAGACACCTGTCACATATGATGAGGGAAGGACATTAATAAGATTGAAATTTTATCCTGCAGGGAGTTTGCTTCTCTTATTCCCGGCTCATGAAATAGAATCCCATGAAGCATTGAGATTCTTGGACAGCGGCGTCATGTTCGGCAGTTTTGATAAAATAGTGAATGTAATCGACGATTGGGCTGTAAAACCCCTTGAAGAGAATGTACTGCCTGTAAACGATGTCACCCTTTATTTAAAGGGCAAATGTGTAGCGAAGGATGAACCGGTGACAAAAGTGCTGCATAAGTATTTTTATAAGGCGGAGAATGGCACCCCGTTTAAAGCGGAATATAAATTTGAGGTGCTGGATATTCCTGAAGGAGATGTATTTGCAGCAATAGAGGTGGCGGAAAATTTAGATCGGATCACGATAAACGGTACAGAAGTAAAACCTTTGAAAAAGCGCGGAGAGATGGGAAAGTTCGATCCTCAAAAGAGCTGGAAGGATATTAACTTTACGAAGGTGCCCCTGAATGGGAACATAAAGCGGGGTATAAATACGTTAGTTATAGAGGGTAAAAAGGTCAATAATATATCCGCGCCTGCATGCCATGTAAGGGTTAAAGATTTTAACAACCATATGCCGACGGAGGCTGAGGCGATTTATATCGCAGGAGATTTTGAAGTTTTCGATCTTGATAAAGTAAAATTTGCAATAGGCAATAGAAAGGGGAATATTTTAGGCAGAAATTTAACAGAATCGGGTTATCCTTTCTATGCAGGCAGAGCAGAGTATAGCTCAAATGTAAATTACAAGGGAGAAGGCAGGGCATATTTAAAAATAAATGATGTCAATGCGGCATGCGTTGAATTGTATGTTAACGGGCATTTTGTAGGAGTAAAATATTGGGCTCCATATATCTTTGATGTAACCAAGTTTGTAAGGGATGGAAATAACGAATTAAAGATTGTGGCAGCTACAACATTGTTTAACCTGATGGGACCAAACAGGATCGCCGGCATTGAAAATGATACGGGAGTAGGTCCGGGAACTTTTGTGGATTTCAGGAGATTTACTGAAAAATATAAATTTATGCCCTTTGGAATCAGCAGTGCCTGTATATATAAGTAGCAAATACTAATGAATTATAAAAAAGGATGCTTATGCATCCTTTTTTATAATAAAAGGGGGATTGCGATGGAAACATCTCTTCACTCCTCTATTAAAAGGTGGTATGCCCGTCCCGGTGACAGGCTTGAAGCGATGATGGAAGGCTATATAATAGATATATTGCGCGATGACTTGCTGATTGAGATACAGACAAAAAATTTTTCAGCGATAAGCAGAAAACTATACAAGCTTTTAAAAAGTCATAGAATAAGGCTTGTATACCCTATTCCGAAAGAAAAATATATAGTAAAAATATCGCCATATGATGGCAGCATATTGAGCAGGAGAAAGTCGCCAAAACATGGCAGACTGATTGACATATTCGATGAGCTTATAAGAATACCCGCTATTATCAATGAAGATAATTTCATGTTTGAAGCCCTTTTTATAAAGGAGGAGGATATAACCTGCCAGGATGGAAAGGGAAGTTGGAGAAGAAGGGGAATCAGCATAGTGGACAGAAAACTTACGGATGTTTTTGAAAGTGTGCAGTTTGCATGCAAGGATGATTTCTATATTTTTTTACCTGACAACCTATCTTACCCTTTTACAAATAAAGACTATGCAAGATGTTTTGGCTGTACCATATCAAAAGCGAGGAAAGTCACATACTGCCTGAAAAAAATGGGGATTATAGCTGAGAAAGGCCGAATAAGGGATGGAATACTATATTGCGTCAAGTAGCAAGGTTATTATTCCATAGAATTTACAAAACTTGAATCTGGCGAATGAGTGTTCAAAATAACATAAGTTCAAATTACGAATCGAAGTTTTTTTATAGAACATATTGACGAATATCGATTTGTGCTGTAATATATTCATATCGATACTTGTAGATGTGAGGTGAGTGAATTGGAAGACACATATGAGAAAACCGCAAGGGTCTTTAAGGCGTTCTGTGACCCAAATCGCCTGATGATCATTGATATGTTGAAACATGGAGAAAAGTGTGCTTGTAATCTTTTAGATAAAATGAATATTTCACAATCAACGTTGTCCCATCATATGAAAATATTATGTGAGTCCGGTATCGTAAATTGCCGGCGGGATGGGAAATGGATGTATTATTCTCTCAATAAAAAAGGTTGCGAAGCAGTGGAAAATTTACTGATGGAGATTATGAAATCAGCCGTATTCATCAATGCAGATGAAAAATGTGACTGCATGTGACAGAAGGAGGAAAAATTATGAGAATCGTAATCATAGGTGCGGTTGCCGCCGGAACATCCGCGGTAGCAAAGGCAAGAAGGAACAACGAAGGCGCCGAAATCGTCGTTTATGACAAAGACAATTTTATCTCTTATTCCGGTTGCGGAATGCCCTACTACATCGGCGGAGAGGTCGAAAATGCAGATGAACTGACCCGGCGTGATCCGGTATTTTTTAAAAGTAAATACAACGTGGATATTCTTACCCGGCATGAAGTGCTTTCTATTGACCCCGATAAAAAAATTTTGAATGTGAAGAACCTTTCAACAGGAGAGGTGTTTTCCGATCGTTATGATAAACTTGTAATCGCAACCGGTGCACGGCCGATTGTTCCGCCTATCAGGGGTGCAGACAGACGGCATGTTTTTACCCTGCGCAATATTAACGACATGAATCGTATCAAAACTTTTGTCAATGAAAATCAGCCGAAACACGCAGCGATTATCGGAACGGGTTTCGTTGGGCTTGAGGTATGTGAAAATCTTAAAAAGCTGGGCTTGGAAGTGACTCTGCTGGAGAAGCTGCCGCAGGTGACGCCGGGGCTAGACAGCGATATGGCAGTATACGTCAGGGATCATATCGAAAAGAATGGCGTTTCTGTATTGACTGGTGTTTCCGTAACTGAGATTAAAGAAGACAGCGTGGTTTTGTCGGACAGCAAAGAAATCCATGCGGATATGGTCCTTATATCCACTGGCGTACGCCCCAACACAGAGTTGGCTGCTGCAGCGGGGATTGAGCTTGGAATTTTAAATGCGATCCGCGTGAATACAAAAATGCAAACCAGCCAACCGGATATTTACGCCTGTGGAGACTGCATCGAGCAGTTTCATGTGGTGACGGGAAAGCCGGTTTATCGGCCATTGGGTTCTACAGCCAACAAGACCGGCAGAATCGCCGGTGACAATGTGACGGGCGGCAGTCTGGAATTCAAGGGCATCCTCGGTACCGGGATCTTTAAAATATTTGATATGGCAGTAGCGCAGACCGGCCTTTCCGAACGCGAAGCGCTCGCTTTAGGTTATGAAGTTGCGGTATGCCACAACATCAAGCCCAACAAGCCGGAATACATGGGCGGCAAAGAGATGGTAATCAAAGGGATAGCCGACGAGGTGAGTGGCAGACTTCTGGGCGCGCAGATTGTCGGATATGAAGGCGTGGACAA
>ENA-UOOI01003147-UOOI01003147.1-fermentation-metagenome-genome-assembly--contig:-NODE-3147-length-12916-cov-4.202473_pt1 | contig 12916 bp, 9 predicted proteins | sample MGYA00245779_ERZ724027 | MGnify/ENA primary metagenome ERZ724027 (study PRJEB28704, sample SAMN03018318) | fermentation metagenome | biome: anthropogenic terrestrial biome; feature: soil; material... | reverse complement strand
CGGTAACGTAATATGGAAAAATTTCTTCCAGTAACCTGCGCCATCAATAGATGCCGATTCATACAATGAGCGTGGTACATTTTTTAATGCTGATAAGAACAACACCATGGAAGACCCAAATTGCCATATCGGAATAATACATATAGTAACCAGTGCTTTTTTAGGATCACCTAACCAATTAATCGAGGCCAATCCAAAAGATTGCAATATTTCATTAACAATTCCCTTATTCTGAAAAATAAATCTCCATACAATAGAAATCGCAACACTGCTTCCAAAGATTGATGGAAGATAATATAGTGTCCGGAACGCATTGATTCCTTTTATGTCCGTATTCAATAACATTGCTATAAACAAAGCGACTAATACTCGTCCCGGAACTGCTATAATTACATATTTTAATGTCACTTTTACGTTGATCCAAAAATCTCTGTCCTTTGTAAAAATATCAAAGTAGTTTTTCAATCCTACAAAGGACATCCCAGTAGCCATAGACTTATTCGTAAAGGACAAAACCAACGAATAAACAAACGGGAAAATTTGAAATATAAGTACTCCTAATAGCCATGGGGTTATATACGCCAGACCGCTCATATCATGTTTTGAATATTTTTTAACCTTCTTTCTCGTTTTCACATTCTCTTTCATAAGCTCCTCCGAATCTCTATTGTTCAGAAATTTCTTTTAACTCAAGAACCTTTTCCTCCATGAGCTTAACAAATTCTTCCGCCCCTTCTGCTGGCGATTTTTCTTTATAATAGACAGCATTTAAAACATCATTTTCTATTGTTTCTATTTCTGCGTTTGTACTAATAACATTTTGTCCTAATCCACCTTTATGTTCTTCGGCAAACTCGTTAATTTTCTTTAAATCAGGATCTAGTTTACCCTCAGTCAACATAATATCAAGTGCCTTCTTATTAGAGGGGATAGATCTTGACATTTCTAAAGTCTTTATAGCTTTTTCATTATTAAAGAAATAATTTGCGAATTTCAACGCCTCCTCTAAATGCTCACTATTTGCATTGACTGCAATCATATTTGTTGGACGTAGTACTATGCCTGAGTTCTGGGCATCACTGTCACCTAACGGTTCTACACAAACCAGATCGCCCTCTGGTAACGAGGCCTTAAATTGATCATATCCAGAACTAAAATCCGGACACATAACAATTTGATTATTCAACCACAAAGGATTCTCCACCGGGGTTTGAATTTCAACTGTCTGGTCATAGGGTTGTATTACATTCTCATCATAAAGCTCAGTAATATACTCCAGTGTCTTTTCAACCTCTTTCTCGGAAAATCCTATAACATAATCATCTCCAACCAGTTTCTTCCCCGTTAAATTAAATAAATACGGCTCGAAAATGAATCTATTGATTGTATTGGGATATATTAAATACGCTTCCTGATCCTGTTCATGAACCTTTTTACCTTCTTCTAATAATACATCCCATGTAAAATGTTGGCTAAGATCTATCCCATATTTTTCAGCTGTTGTCTTGCTTCCAAAAAGACAAGTAAAGTTTACTCCACTTGGGATACCAATAAGTGCACCATTTGGCGAAGTTATGCCTTCCAAAATAGCTTCCGGAAATTCACTTAAATCTATCAAATCCTCTTTTCTAAAATCAACAAAATCATTTGTTTTCCAAAGATTCTCCAAAAAAGCATAGTCTATCTGGATAATATCCGGCGCTGTTCCAGCCGCAAGCTGAGTTGTCATCTTCTCCAAATATCCATCCCAACCACCATATTCACCTGCAATTTCTACATTGGGATTACCTTCTTCATACTGCTGAATCATATCCAGGGTTGCCTTATGTCTAGTATCCCCACCCCACCATGAAAAACGTAATTTAGTACGTTCATCTTCTTTTACCCCTGTCGACGAAGTTTTTTCTTCCATCGAATGTTTTGCACTATCCTTGCTTCCTCCACAAGCAATCATAGAAAATGCTAAACCAACAGCAATTGCACCCAAGAATTTTTTTCTCATAATCTTCTTCTCCTCCACATCTACTCGTTTTTAATTTTTACGATATATTTAGTATAACTTTCCTTACCACAAGAATAAATAGTCAAAACCTTGTTTATATTAGGCAAAACCTTGTATTTTATTTCTAAAGATTGTCTTTAACAAATTATCTTGGTATACTATTAAATATAATAAATGTTTCGATTAATCGATTTAGAGGTGATATATAATGATTAGTAAATGGAAACAAAATTTTACAAATTCTCCTCTTTCCAAAAAAATAATTATAATCGTATTACCAGGAATATCTTTGTTTGCTGTCACAATATTGGTGGGGTTTCTATTGACAATTCGATCCACGAATCATATGATCTATCAAAATACTGGTGAATTACTATTGTACTCATCAAATGATATTTCCAATAATTTGAGCTCAATCCAAGATATGGCAAATTTTATCCTTGAGGATACTGATATTCAATCTTCCTTAGGAAAGGTAAAAGATTCTAAAAGTGGGGAAACCTCTTACAATGCGTATTCCAAAATTCAAATACGCTTGAATAATTATTATCAAAAATTCAAATCAAATTATGTCAACTACATTCAGATAACAAATCAAAAGTTTTCTGTTCCTTCATCAACAATTGACACGTATGTAATACCCCCTGAAATACAAGAACATTTGTTTCAGAAAGCTCTGGAAAAAGACGGTCGTCTATACTGGATTACCGACTATAAGGATACTTATGGAGTGTTTCTAGTAAGAAGTATACGAAGAATCGATAACATACGGCTTGATGATCTTGGAATAATGGTCATAAATGTTAATCTAAAAAAAATGTTGGAGGATCTTAGCATTAGTTCAAATCCGGATTCAACTTCTTATATAATCAGTGACAGCAAACATATATTATACGCTCCCGATGAGTTAAAAGATATCTCCGCAGAAACCTTGCAAACCAACTCTGATCAATTTTACACAATTAAAAAAATCTCAGGAAAGAGATTTTTTATGGTCAAAGGTCGTCTCCCTATAACATCATGGGATTACTACTGCCTATCCCCATATGACAACATTTATAAAAATATACTTTTTTTTCAGCATTTGTTCATTTTACTATTAGTTTTTAGCTTTATTCTCTGTATTTTATTAACCAGAATTCTTATGAAACCTTTACTAATACATTTTAAAACATTGATGAAAAAAATAAGGGTCTTTGGAGATAACAACTTTGAAACAATTGATGTTCCTTACAAATACGAGAATCGCCAAGACGAAATCGGTCAGCTTCATCAACAATTTGATTCAATGGCACATAAAATTCAAACTCTAATTAAAGAAAACTACGAAGCCAGGATTTTGGCAAAAGAATCCCAATTAAAGGCTCTGGAAATGCAGATTAATCCGCATTTTTTGTATAACACTCTGCAGTCAATTGGTTGGAGAGCAAAATTATTAAAGGATGCTCAAATTTCGCTCATGACTGAATCCCTCGGCAAGCTTTTGCGAATTACTCTCAATTTTGAGAATAAAGATTCTTCTTTACGTCAGGAGCTGGAACTGGTTAAATATTATATGAATATTCAAGGAATCCGCTATGATGATAGTCTCACGTATTCCATAGATGTAGAAGAGGACCTTCTTGGAATTTATCTGCCTAAATTTACATTGCAGCCATTAGTTGAAAATGCCATTCACTATACCTTAGAAGACGACAGCGATGAATGTTTTATTAAAATTCATGCCCATAGAAATAAAGATATGGTCGTAATCATTGTGGCAAATACAGCATCAAGTTTTGAAGAAAATCTTCTTGGGAAACTCCTTTTGGGGAAGATCCTCCCACATGGCTTTGGTATAGGAATTCTCAATGTAAACAAAAGACTGGAGCTTGCCTTTGGTGAATCATATAAACTCAGTTTTTTTAATAAAGATGACTTTGCAATAGCTGAAATCTATATTCCTTACAATTATATGGAGGATAAAAAATGATACGCTTATTGATAGCTGATGATGAAAAAATTATACGAGAAACATTAAACACAATAATCGACTGGACAAGCATGAACATCGAAGTCGTTGCCCTTTGCAAAAATGGTCTGGAAGCTTACGATGCTATTTTAGATTTATATCCAGATATTGTATTAACAGACATCCGAATGCCTAAACTATCGGGACTTGAACTGATACATAAAATCACACAGAACTATGATAATATTCAGTTTATTATCCTTTCCGGCTATAGTGACTTTTCTTATGCGAAAGAAGCTATGGGCTATGGAATCAGACATTATATAACGAAACCCTGTAACGAAAATGAAATTATTCATTCAGTAAATGATGCAATAAAAGAACACTACCACGAATTATATCTTAATGGTTTAAATGCGGGTTTGACAACAGGTCTTTTTCTGGGTGAAAATATTATGTCAGACCTGCTTCTTCATCTGCTTTCTTCATATCAGGAAATTAATTCGACACTATCTATGTATGAAACCTATTTGGATTTTTTCCATACCCCATACCAATTATGTTATATATACTTTTTAGAAGAATACCTAGTCACAACTTGTATAGAAAAAATTCAGATGGCATTAAAGCAAAATCGAATTCACGCTTCTTCCGACTTCATTTATGTGAAAAATACACTTTTATTCTTCTTTATTGACTCAAAAATGGAATATCATGATTTTGACAACTCTATGCATTTAATAGAATTTTCAAATCAGAATGTTTCTTGCTCATATAAAAGAACTTCTTTTCCAGATTTGCAATTGCTCTTAACAACAGTAGAAGGACAGGTTAAACGCTATGAAACAATTTACCTCTATATAGGTAAAAAGGCAATCACAATCTGTAATTACGATAATTTATTTCAAAAGGTATTAGAACTGGGGAACAGTCTTACAAAGAATGTTGACCGCACAGCTCATCATTATAAACTCCAAGAGTTGAAAACAATTTTGGTTTCAGTAAAAGATATCGAGCTCCTCCGATCGTTGGTAAACATTTTATTATTGAAATCAGTACAAACTTCAACGATATATACCACATCAGACATTACCGAGTTTATGTTATTTATAGGCAGTATAACCTCCAATAAAGAAATTTGCAGTTTTATATTTGATAAAATCGATAAGATTTTTTCCTATCCTATTACATTAGATACACACAAATACAAGCCTTTCATACAGGATATTTTAAATTATACTAGAGAGCATATCAGTATTCCGGAGTTGACATTAAAATGGATTGTAGAGAACCATCTATACATGAATGTAGATTATGTAAGCCGACAGTTTGTCTTACAAACAGGTATTAAATTTTCCGATTATCTAAATCAACTTAGGGTTGAAAAGGCAAAACAGCTTTTGATCAACAAAGATACCGAGAAAATCTATCAGGTAGCTGAACAGGTTGGATGCGGTAATAATCCACAGTATTTTAGTCACCTGTTCAAAAAATACACGAAAATGACGCCAAAAGATTATATACGCAAAATGAAGTAGCTGAAGTTAGATATAGAAACGCATATTTTACATTATTTATTCAAAAAGAGGAGGACTGATATGTCAGAAGCTCACAAAAAGAACATGCTTGGTAACGATACGAATTTGTATACACAATCAGTATATCTGATATCTCAGGCCGCATATCTATACTATATTCTTGGATTATCGCAAAAAGATGTAGCCAAAAAGTTAGATCTGTCCCCTTCTACAATATCGAGACTTATCAAGGCAGCAAAAGATCTGGGTATTATTGATATCCGAATGAATCCCATTCATGAAAACAGTGTCAAATTGCACGATCAACTTCTGTCTACATATAAATTAAAGGAAATCATCATTGCACCAGTGTGCTCGAATATGGACAGCGATCAGGTCAAACAATCTGTTGCTCTGGAAGGAGCGCGCTATATCCAACGAATTATCAGTGATAATGATATTTTAGGTATCGCCTGGGGCGGCACGATGAATTACCTTATTAATCTTTTAAACCCCAGTCAAAAAAAGAACACAAAGTTTGTGACTTTACATGGAAGTATCTATAATTTTGATTATGAGATCGACGTACAAACTTTAGTTTCAGAAATTGCAAAGGCATTTAACGGAAAACGGTATGGTATGATGGTAAACGGATTGCTGCGCAGTGAGGAGGCAGTTCAAATTATCCAGAAAGAACCCAATATTACAAGGGTGTATCAAATGTTTGAGCAGATTACCGTATCCTTAAGCGGAATAGGTTCATTTGTACCAGAAATCACGTCTTCACTGGGACATAGCGGTTATCTCCGGAAAGATGAACTCCGCGAGCTAAAAGAGGAAGGGGTCTGCGGGGATTTAATGATTCGCTTTTTTAACAAGGATGGAAAAGAGTGTAACACCAGCTTAAAGAATCGGACAATGGCGATAGAATATGACCAGTATCAGAAAATCCCCAATAAAATCGTAGCGGCATCTGGTGTACATAAGGCACAGGCCATTGTTTCAGCCATAAACGGAAGATTAATTGATACCTTGATTGTCGATAGTCTTTTGGCACAGCAACTTCTAGATTTAGCAAAAACAACGTAAATTACAATATCGTGACCCTTTTCATAAGATCACGATATTCGCTTGCTTTTATTATATTTGAATGTCCTTATATTGCTTTGTAATTTCTACGACAGCCTTTTCTGTGGGAATACGTTCCCCTGATGAACCGGAAGCATACCCATGTGCATGTGTATGTTGGATTGAGTAAGCCGCGGTGCTCACATTATTCAACGGTCCTCCGTGTGTCAACACAATAATATCCGGATTGACACTTAGCCCTGCCTCAATCATGGCATTGATTTGATCCACCGAATCGTCAAGATCCTCCGTTTTTTCTGTGCCGGTTAAACCACCTGATGTTACACCGATCATAGCACCAATCACATCAGCACCAGCTTTCGCCATCTCTTTTACTTGCTCAGCCGACATACACCAGGCTACAGTCGCCATATCCTTTTCACTTGCCTTTTGAATCAACGCAGTCTCCCTTGCAAATCCTATTCCACTCTTCTCCAATTCTTCAAGGAAATAGGGTCCGTACATGGCGGCAAAAGGCTCATTCGTGACACCGGAAAAGCCCATATCCTTAAGGCTATCCAGAAATCGATCCATGTCCAGAGAAACATCATGGGCCCCAACTCCTGCAATCAGCGGTGTCTGTTCGACTACTGGAAGAATTTGCCGCGCCAGATTCAGTAACTCTTCATTTGCATTGCAATATGGCAGCCATGCTAGAAGAGACGGAAGCCCTTGCATACGAAATTGAGCCGTTGAATATATGCCGATAAGATCTGCTCCTCCGATCTCAGCGCACTTCGCAGTTAAACCATTCCCAGACCCAAACATCAACAGTGGTTTATTCCTCTCAATTTCCTTTCGCAAGCGTTGTACTACTTCATTTTTTGTGTAACGTTTTGCCATAACACACCTCAATCAAATGCTCTCGACAACATATTCTATGTCTGCATATTTGCCCTTGGTATACTGCCCTTTCAGCATATCATTCAGAACATTGGCCATAAGCAGTGCAAATTCAGGTTCATTCAGGTGCTTATCCACCACAAGAATTTCGATGTTGTCTTTCGATATATCAAGCTCCCTTTTAAGCATTTCATAAAACACCATGCTCCTTTTGGACCAGCCAGGTTTATTCTTGTCCTCAATCCAACATACACCGGGACCTGGTCCACTCCATCCCAATTCCTTGTTTGGCTCTTTTATGTCTACCGCACTCCATCCACGCATTGGAATAAAAAAAGTTGTGGGGGCCTTCGCCGTATTCAACTTTTGGGCTATTTCAGAGGCTATTTCCCGGATTTCATCTGGTGACGTCCCAATACAGGTGACTGTAGCATTGTGAATATATAGCCCCTTTCCAGGCAGACCTACCCGATCCATATGTTCTTTCGGGATCGTTTCTCTGGGTCCAAAATTTATAATTTCCAGACCTCCGGGAGCCAACACCTGAGGAATTCCCTTTTTTGCAGCGGCCGTCAGCCGATCCGCTCCCGCGGAAAGCACACCCCCGAATCGCTCATCTACAAGTTCATGTGTCGTAATATCTAAAAGCCCTTTAATAAATCCATCTTCAATCATTTCCTCCATAGACCTGCCGCCAGCTCCGGTAGAATGGTTGATAATCACATCATAATCACCTTGCTCTTCAAAAAAAGCACTTGCCTTAAGGACGCAAGGCGTCGTCACGCCAAACATCATACAGCCCAAAAGAGGTTTGATCTCTGCCTGATTCACCTGTGGAGCCATGGCCATGCCAACAATTCCTGCTGCCGCCTGGGAAAGAATCTGCCTCGTCACAACATTCAATCCTGCTTCCGCGATTGGATACATCATAGTAATATCCTTGGACCCCACATAAGGCCGCACATCTCCGGATGCCATAGTGGTCAGCATCATTTTTGGCACTCCTATGGGTAAGGACCTCATGATGGATGTGGAAATTGTGGCACCCATAGACCCACCATAAGAAATTATTCCATCTATCTCTCCTGTTTCATATAACTTCTTAACATATGCCTGTCCAGCTTCACAAATCATAGAACTTGCAGCATCCCGGCTACTTGTCACAATTTCCTCTTTCTTCTTCCCGGTTTCATTTAAAACAGTACTAAGCGGAATATCCGCCCAGCCAACCTCTTTTCCTAAACTAATCTCCATAACTCGGGCTTCACCGCCGACTTCATTGATTCTTTCTCGAAGATAGTTGATTTCCTTTCCTTTTGTATCCAAAATTCCACACACAATAATAACAGGTTTATGCATACTACTCCTTTCACAAGGTTAGTGAAAGCCCCATCACAAGGTACTCTTCACCTGTTACAATGGGGCTTTATTCAATATCGATGCTCTCAAGTTTCATTGATTCCTGACAGCATCGCTATGAACAATTCAAAAGGAATTATTGTTTGATTAAACAACTTTTAAAATCCTTTACAGCATCCATCAATGGCTGTTCTATAGGAATACGTTCAATACTTGATGCACCTAAAAATCCAACGGATTCTGTGTGTTGATACATGTATTCCGTGTCCTTTGGCATGGCAATCGGACCACCGTGGGAGAAAATTAAAATATCGGGGGATATTTTACGGGCAGCATCTGTCATGCGATTGACAAGATCGGCTGCTTCCTTGAGTGCATAGTCTTCAGAATATTTCGAGCCAATGGATCCTCCCACTGTCAAACCCATGTGACAGATCAACACATCTAAGCCGGCCTTTCCCACCATAGCTGCTTCTTCTTCATTAAAGGCATAACCCATTGTAAACAAGCCCAGTTCCTTGGCTAACTTCAGGGTTTCGATCTCCTTACCATATCCCATGCCTGTGTCCTCAAGTTCCTGGCGAAAACGACCATCAATCAAACCAACCGTAGGAAAATTCATTACACCTGAGAAACCCAAATCAATTAAATGTCGAAGAAACGGTCTCATTTCTCTGGTGGGATCAGATCCAGAGATTCCACCGATCATAGGTGCCTCTTTAATTAACGGCATAACCCGATGAGCCAATTGAATTACAATGTCATTGGCATTTCCATAAGGCATAAGTCCGGCCAAAGAACCATTGCCATCCATACGGTAAAGTCCGGAATTATAGACTCCGATTAAATCTGCGCCACCTTTTTCCGCAAACTTTCCTGATATACCTGTTCCAGCACCTGCGATAACTACCGGATGTCCTTCTTCAATTGTTTTTTTCAGTCTGTTCAGTACTTCTGTGCGCGTATATTGGTTTGCCATGTTCATAACCCTCCTGCTTTTTTTATTTCGATACTTCTATGATTGATATGTTTATTTCTTCAAATCAAAAAGAGATTTGTCCTCTTCACCATAAAGACCCCATGCATTCAAAGCTGCTTTAAGTTCCGGATATTCATCACGAACCTCCGAAAGTTCTTTGCCGGCTACAACGGCATCCATGGCCTGACGGAATGCTCTGGCACCCGCAGCAGCACCCATCGGATGACCATGTATGGCACCGCCGGCCGCAACGATCACATCTTTTCCAAACATATGATACAATTCCTGCACATGGCCTTGCGTGGTTCCTCCGCCTGGCATAGGGAATACTGGTTTAATGTGAGGCATTGATGCGGTCAATTGATATCCAACATGGATAAATGTATCCATCATCATGGGGAATTTACCATAAGGACTTAGCGCGATGGACATATCCAGACCGGCCAGACGAGGCAGCTTTCCGCAGGACAGTGTGGCACTCATACCGGATGTTGGCGATTCATAGAAGGCACCTGTAAAATCGGAATGCCCCAGGATCGGCACATTGATATTTTCATCCGAAGTCAGCATACGAGTCGCATCCAATCCAATCGTCATATAATTGACCATCAGGCAGTTGGCTCCAGCTTCAATTGCCTTGTATGCGTTTTCCTTTAGTTTTTCCGTGCGGTCTGTAATGTTGAAAGCAAACAAGGTCTTCTCATTCTTTTTACGATCCGCTTTATGAACCGCCTCCATCACATACTTCACTCTTTCAACCAGTGGACAATGTTCGGCATCAGCCACCAGCTCATCGTCTTTGATAATATCAACCCCACCGATGCTTGCCTCATAGGCGTATTTTGCAGTCTCTTTCGGATTAAGACCCGTGCAGGGCTTGATCATGTTGTTCAGAAGCGGCCTGTCTTGAACACCAAGAATCTCTCGAATGCCTGAAATGCCAAACTTAGGACCTGCAAAATGCTTTAAAAAGCCCTCAGGAAATTCCAGATCAAGAAGTTTCAGCTTGCCGGAACTTGAAATATTGCCAAGAATCGTGCTTAGCATCATAGCAAACTGGGTTCCAAAATTCTCATATGGGTACGCAATACGAATGATAAAGTTGCGTTCAGTAACGCCATCGGGTATTTCATATTGATAGGATGGCGTTTCGTATACCCCCACAACACGCCCGATATGTTTTTCTCGTACCTGAGGGGTTTCTCCGGGCACCTTAAGCCAAGTTCCCGTTGTTTGTTCAACCGCCAGCGCAGCAGCGTGTCGAATCATCTCCGTACCTGGCTTTGCAGCACTATAGTAGGTTGCAATGACATAGTCGTCTTTTCTTATATTTTCTGGCATTTGTACAATGATAGGATCTAGATACACGATATTCCTCCTCGCTTTTTGATAAGACGTTAAAAATTACATAAAAATAAAGTTCATGATTTGATACTTCCTTTTGATATATATATCAAAAAATGTTTTCTTTTAAAAATAAAACCTCGAGATTTTCGGTTCTTAACGTCTAAAGTCAGTGTACATCATGTACTATAATTTATCAATATGGAAAGTTATTTCATATAATATATCTAAGAAATTTATTTCAGTGTCTTAATTATAAGTTATTGTTTCATTTATTTACGATAATTTTCGTCATAATATGTTGTTTTTTTACAATATATTAATCCATTCAGCAAAGAGAATACTTTCCCAGAGCCGGAAAACTTCCAAAGGAAGGTCCTATGTAACCATAAAAACCGGCAGTTCCTTTTCTCGGATCTGCCGGACTTTAACACTCTATTCTATTACCATGTTCCTCATCACTTTATCTGTACTCGTTACAACAGCAGACAAAGTTTCTTCCTATTATCCACCAATCAATATTCTAAATCTAATGCTACATTATCTCGATCACATTCTAAATGATTTCCTACCAAGAATAATTCCGCAGCCTGAATAGATGACCTTCTATAATGATATCCCGAATTAATTTCAGAACACCTGTCTCCTTCATGACTCGCCTCTGGGTGAGTAAAATAGAATATATATGCATGTCCTCTATGAACTAAAACATCACCGTGAGAACCAATTGCCCCATCATCTGTACGGTTACCTGGTTGATTCAAAATATTGGGACAACGTTCCCAATGTTGAAGATCATCACTTCTATATACTCCTAAACCCTCCCATGGATCGGTAATCATCCAATAATGGTTTTTAAACAAGAAAACATTTGGACCTTCATGTGGACAATCGGTTATCTCCGGTCCCCCCACCGTCCAACTGTATAAATCATCACTGTATGCCGTATATGTATGACTATCATGTATTTCATCTTTATACCACATTTTAAACCTTCCATCCGGACAAAGAATTACACAAGCATCGATTACTTTATTGGATGAAAGAGAAAGTGGGCTATCAAATTCCCAATCCCATAAATTATCACTAGTGTAATGAAGAATTGTCCGAGGTTGATCCCATGTGCATGGTATTCCTCTTACATAGGATACATACATATGATAGATTCCTTCATGTTCGATGATTTCAGGTGCCCAGTATGTATTTCGACCTTTTTCATACTGCAGACCTTGTGCAATTCCACGATAAATCCAAGTTCTTCCATAATCATTGGAACTTGCGATCCCGATATCCGTCCCGTGAACGAAAGAAACTCCATAATTTACACACGACGCTCTTCTATTTGTATAAAAAATCCACCAACTCTTTTCTTGCTTATTCCAGATGATGACCGGATCCGCCGCTCCATCATAGATAGGATCCCGAAAGAGCGGTGCATTGGGCGTGATTATTTTATTCATAAGATAGACTCCCTTATAAAAATCTGTTTTCCTGATTCGTCAATTGTTTTTTAGCAATGTACAAAGTGTATCCCACTTTTCTGCAAGCCAGTCCCGACCTTCTGCTTCTCCTTCAATAAATTTTGCAAAGTCAAAAGTTTCCTTTGAAAGCGGGCTTTCATCTTTTGGTAACACTTTAATTTCACCATACCAATTTCGTTTATACTTTGCAAACTGCCATCCCTTTTTAGGTCCGTCTCCAAAAAGCAATACATTATTACTTATCTCATAATTTTCTCCATTGCCGAATACACAAATCATACTGCTTTCATCACCCACAAAGAGATTACCATA
>ENA-UOOI01003145-UOOI01003145.1-fermentation-metagenome-genome-assembly--contig:-NODE-3145-length-12938-cov-8.347202_pt1 | contig 12938 bp, 9 predicted proteins | sample MGYA00245779_ERZ724027 | MGnify/ENA primary metagenome ERZ724027 (study PRJEB28704, sample SAMN03018318) | fermentation metagenome | biome: anthropogenic terrestrial biome; feature: soil; material... | reverse complement strand
ACAGGTCCCACAGGTCCGACAGGAGCAGATGGAGCGGCTGGAGCAGGTGCTATTATACCATTTGCTTCCGGTCCATTGACCACACTTAGAACTGTTTCAGGCGGACCAGGAACTCAGGCACTTATAGGTCTTGGTGCCAATGATACAACTGGAGAACCTATCGATACAGCAAGATTAAGCAATTTGGCATTCTTTATGCCGAGAGACGGAGTAATTACTTCCATCGCCGCATATTTTAATGCAGGAGCATCATTGGCATTTACAGGAAGTGAAGTAACCATATCAGCACAGCTTTACAGCTCAACTGCTTCTGACGGTACATTTGTCCCTGTTGCAGGTGCAGCCGTAACTCTGGCACCGGCCCTAACCGGAACAATTTCAATAGGAACAAATGTCAATGGTATTACAACTGGTCTTTCAATTCCTGTTACTGCCGGGGCTCGTTTAATGATGGTATTTTCTTCGGCAGTTACCGGAGGAAAAGATATTGCAACCGAAATCAGCGGTTTCGCAGGTGCAGGTGTGAATATAAAATAGTAGAAACAATGGCTTCCTGAAGAATTTAGATTATTTATTTATGTATAATTAATATAAGACTTGAATGGTATAGTATCAATATCGAGTCTGACGTTCACAAATTTAGCCCCGTCACTCACTAATGAGCTGGCGGGGCTTTATATTTGTAATTTTTCGTAAACAGTTTTATTAGTTGACATATTTCGTAATAAATTGTAGAATATTATTATAATCAATAATTTAATAATCTGCGTTTTAATTATGGAATCAGGTGAGAATCCTGAACAATCAGGTTGCTGTGTTGTGGAGCGAACTTCAGTGTGCCACTGAGAAATTAGGAAGGCGAAGGAAGCTGTGAAGCTTAGTCAGGATACATATTGAACGTGTGTATAGCATTATTTTCCGTCGAAAAATAATATACAGCAATAAAAACATTTGTAAACAGTAAAGATTATCCACCTGTATTTTTCGAAAAGAAAATATAGGTGTTTTTTATATGCTATAACTTTATTGTTATATGATATCTTTTTCAGTAAAAATTCTTGGATTAGAGATGGTACGATACTACATGTGGTTATTGCAAATATTTTACTGCGACAAATATTATTTTATATGAATACGGAGGATTAGAATGGAAATAAAAATTGAGGATTGTTCAAAACTTCTTCAAAAGATAGTTGAAAATATAGGTACCGTAATAATAGGAAAAAAAAATACGGTTGAACTGGTGATTTTGTCACTGATAAGTGGAGGACATGTACTTCTGGAGGATATTCCTGGAGTAGGGAAAACAAGCCTTGTTGCGGCATTGGCACGTAGTGTGGATTGTAAATTCAAGCGTATTCAGTTTACTCCTGATATTGTTCCATCTGATATTACCGGTTTTTCTATATACAATCAGAAAATTGGAGAATTTGAATTTCGTCCGGGTGCGGCCATGAGTAACTTTGTGCTTGCAGATGAAATAAACAGGGCTTCCGCAAAGGCACAATCGGCATTGCTTGAAGTAATGGAAGAAAAACAAGTGACAGTGGATTTGAAAACATATAAATTGGACGAACCTTTTATGGTTTTGGCAACTCAAAACCCCATAGACAGTTTAGGTACATATCCACTACCGGAAGCTCAGATTGACAGGTTTCAAATTAAAGTATCCTTAGGTTATCCGGGAAAAGAACAAGAAGTGCAGATTATGTCCATGAGCAATGATGATAAGAAAAATATTTCTCCCGTAGCAACAGGTGGTGATATAACGGAAATTAAAAGAATTTCAGGAAACATTCATGTAGATGAATCAGTTTCAAAATACATAGTAAATATTGTAACTGCAACCAGGAATCATCCGGATCTAATGCTGGGAGCAAGCCCGAGAGGTTCTATTGCACTTTACAGAATGGGACAGGCACTTGCATTGTACAAAGGCAGGGAATATGTTATACCTGATGACATAAAATATCTTGCACCCTATGTGCTGCCCCACCGCTTTATATTGACTCACGAAGCTAAAATAAACAAAAGGTCCAGAAATGATATTATAGAAGAAATACTTGAGAAAACAGAGGTGCCAATTGTAAAATGATACATGGATTAAAATTTCGTATGATTGATAGGAAGAAGCTTTTTATCATAACTTTACTTTTAATAATTATAGTTCCGGCTGTTTTTATAAAATCTCCCATAAGCTATGTACCGTTAATATTTGTGATACTTCTGGTAATTTTCTCGTACCTGTACACATTCATTTGTTTAAAATCCTTCAAGCTGGATGTTGAATCGGACGCAGAAGGAAGGTGTGAAAGACTTTCAACGGCGGATTATTCCATAAGAATCGCCAACAAAAGTTTGCTTATATTTCCAAGGGTATCGTTTTCTGTAATTTTAGAAAGTGAGGAAGGTTACAGAGTACAAGATTTCGAATATAATTTTATACTTAACCCTAAAGAGAAAAAAGAACTGAACCTTAATATGGGGTTCCCCCACATAGGCAGGTTTAAGGTAATAATATCCAAAATTAAGTTTTTCGGATTTATAGACATGCTTTTTTTGAATAAAAAATCCAAATGGATGGAAGAGCTTTTAATTACCCCCAAAATATACGAGATTTACAATTATGAAATACATACTGTAAATCCTATTTTTTCGGTTAATTATCATGTGCAGCATAAAGTAAAAGGAGGGGAATTCAATGATGTTAGGGAATATATACCGGGAGATCCCATTAAAAATATTCACTGGAAGCTTTCGGCGCACTCAAATACATTTATTACAAAGATTATCAATGCAGATGCTGTAAGCGGAATAACTCTGTATATAGATTTTTCTTCGGAAGAAAATTTCGATTATGATAAAGCTGCAAATGTGTATGACTGTATGGTTGAAAGTGCATATTCCGTTGCTTTGTATGCTTTAAACAAAGATTATGGTATTAGCTTTGTGTTTTCATTCCGAAATAATCCCGCTTATTATTTACCTAAAACTGTTGATGAGCTTGATGACTTAATATACTCTCTTCCAAAAGTGTCTCCGTATAAAAAATACTCAATAGGTCTATTGGTTTCAGAATATTCTAATACGGTAATTTCATTTGATAATATTATCGTTTTGACAGATAAAATTAATAACATGATTATTGATTCTCTTATCAATTGCAGGGAGAGAGGGCAGTTTCCCATATTTTGCTTTATAAAGCCGGATGGTGAAAAAGATATGCCTGAAAGCATGAAAAAACGCTTGATCAAAAGTGGGATCATGTATTGTATAGTTTCGGATGGAAAAGAGTTTGCTGCTTTTTTAGGAGGCTTAAAATGAGTGCAACTTTAAATAATTTATTTAAAAATATTCTCTGTCTGTTTATATCAGTGCTGCTTTCGTTTACAGAACTGCAGTTTTTTGAAGATGCGGAAATTTTTTCGCTCGTGTCCCTGCTTATATTGTCAGTGACAGTTCCTACTATTTATCTGTATTTTCTTCCTAAGCAGGATACAGTAATTATATTTATATACAATATTGTTTTGGTTTTTATACTTGATGTATTGGGCAAAAATGTTGACATAAAGCTTTTTTTGATATCGTTGTTTTGCATATGCCTCCTGTTATTCCAATCTGTTTTCACAGAAAATTCAAAGCGTTTTAAATCAAAAAATGTCGCATACCGAAAATATAGTCTTGTACTTATATTGTTTCTATCTGTTACAGTTTTGCTGTCATTTTTAATATATGAATATATATTATTACCTAATATGCATGATAAGTCTGAGTTGTCGCTTTCATACGCAAACAGCACTACAGAAGAAACAATTGAAACAAATCAAAACTATTTTAATAATAGTCCGGATAAGAACAAAGGCGGAGCAGGAGGCGGAGGATCAGAGGAACTGAAACCGGAAATCAACATCTTGCGTTTAGTGAAAATAATTGCTATTTTTGCTCTCTTCCTTGTAATATTGTATTTTCTGTACAGATTTGCAAGATATAAATTATGGCTTAGAAGGACTCTTAGTATGCCATTTAATGAACAAGTTTGCAGATTTTACTGTTATATAGTGAATTCACTCGCTTCATGCGGATTTCAGAGGAAATCAAGTAATACACCGTTTGAATACCTTGATGCGAGTGAAACAAATGGATTTCCTCTATTAGAAACAGAATTTAAGTTTCTTACAAATACATTTGTTAAAGCGTTTTACAGTAACCGGGAGATATCAAAGATGGATTGTGAAAGGTGTTTTGAACTTTTCAAATCAGTATCAAAAAGCTTAATTGAAAGCATGGGAATGAAGAATTATCTCATGCATTACCTTTTGAAATTTAAATGGAAGGCACTGGAAGCATGATTAAATGTGATTAAATGAATTTGACACGCGGTGTAATTAATGGTAAAATAGTGTTAAAATTTTAAAATTTAATGTTTTGTTGTTTAATATACGGAATCGGGTGAAAATCCCGGACAATCGGGTTACTGTGTTGTGGAGCCACTCTATAAGATGCCCTAACCCTATTTTTTAACCGCAAGGGAGAAAAAAATAGCGGTAGGCCATTTGCAACGAATTCCCAATGTATGCGACCGGCAGGGAGCGAATACATTGGTGAGTGAGACTGTAATGCCACTGTTAATCAGGAAGGCAGAGGAAGCGATGAAGCTCAGTCAGGATACGTGCTTAAATGACATGTGGTATTATTTTCCGTCGAAAGATAATATGCAGGATAAATATAACGGGTTTTAAAAAGCACCTGTATTTTTCGTTAGAAAATACAGGTGCTTTTTGTATATGTCAATTAAAAACTGCTGCAGGCCAAATGTACAGACTGATATGTATGGCGTTTTCTTGCATATGTCTAATTAAAAATTCATTGAGGTGAAATTATGATGCAGGAAGCAGAACTTTATAGGTCTTTGGAAACATTTGTAAGAGAGAAAAAATTTGAGGATGAAAAAAAATTCTATAATAATCTTAAAGAAATACAGCTTTATTCGTTTATTTTCAAAAATAACGGAAAAAGTTTTCTATGCACAGTACAAAAAGATGACGAAAAGGAATTTTATCCGGCCTTTACTAACTACAATGAACTTGCCATGTGGCCATCTGAAGCAAGCGATATAGTAAAACTGTCTTTTGATGATTTAAAACATATATTATTAGGAGATAAAAGAAATATATATGGAATTGTAATTAACCCTTTTGGCAGGTCAATTCAGATTGAGAGCCAAAATTTAAAAAGAATGGATTCGATTATCTCGGGCATGTATTTGGAAAGAACGGATGGTCTTACAGATGGAATGTATTTATATTATCCCAAGGAAGTTCCTGCCGGCTTAAAAAATGGAATTAATCTTTTCCTTTCGAACAATAAGAGAAAAGTGTACGGAGTATATTTGTATCAGGCAAAAAGAAACTTATACGAACAACCCCATTGGCTTTTTCTAATCGAATTTGACGATGATAAAATAAGTTTGTTTTCCAGGTTTGCAAAAATTGTTAAGCTATATATGAAACCTGGGGATGTATTTGAACTGGTTAAATATTCAGGCGAGTTAAAACCAGGCGGTATGGTTCGTCCATACATCGTTTATAAAAACTCTTAAGTTATAAATTATGATTTATTCTATTTGTATGTTACGGAACATGGCGGCTGTTAAGTGCCGCCACTTCAAATATATTGTTTTATTCCGGTTAATTATTAGTTGTTTATACAATTGTATTATTCAATAATCTTTTGTAATAAGCCCTGGATTGGTAAGTGCTGTTCCTTTTGGAACAGTTCAATAATCCGCAGTCAGTACAACTAAAGTTTTGTCCCTTTTGTTTTTTAAGATTTTTGTTTTCTCTACTTTCCATTTTATCATTTTACCTCTTTTTTAAAAGTGTGTCATTCGAACATTAACCCGTTGAGTACCTGTTCAGTAATCATAAGTGCTCCTCTTAGGCCTAGGTGTGTTTTAGGGATAACGTCAATATAACCCAGAGAAGGCAAGGATGTTTCAATTCCGCTGAAGCGGTGCCCCTGCAATTTAAGGTTCGCAATGGTGTTGCCGCTTGCAAATACCAGCTCTGAAGATGTATCCATTATGTTTTTTTCAAGGGATTCCGGCAGGTACAGTTTCGAAAAGAGCGCTGTGGTTTTTTTCCTAAAAACATTCCGCTCTTTATTTATTATTGATGCGCATTCCGCAATCATACCGAAATGCTTTACAAGGAACAAGGTGTATGAATACACCTCCGACCAGGTGCCTTCAATGGCGAAATTAACGCCCTTAGGAAGCCCTGTGAGAGAATTTACCCTTGATATATTCATAAATGCTTCCGCTCTTGCTATTTCACTTTCTTCCTTGAAATTGCTTCTGTCCATTTTCAATATGGTGCAAATATCTTCTACAAATTTTTCCGTAGCGGCAAAACCTATCGGCGGGCCGTCACACACATAAAATGGAGTACCATAGTTTTCTTTAAGAAACAGGGCAGTTTCGCATCCATATTCCGGGTGGATAACTATGTTGAGTTTTGCAGAACTCAGAGAATCTATATCTTCAATGCTGCAGCCTGCAAACAGGCAGCAGTTCACTTTAATCCCACATATATTCAAAAGCCTTTTAAGTTCTTTTACATCCCCCCTGTAATATTTGTGAAATATGGACAGACCAAGTATGTTCACAGTGAAAGGTTGTACTTTTTGTTTTGGTATAGAAAGTTGTTTAACTATTTCGATTGCAGCTCTTTCATACCCAGAGCATATATTTTCCGAGAACCCGGGTGTTTCAATAATTACAAATTTTTTCTCCTTTATAGAAGAAGAAACAATTGATTTTAAATCATCTCCTATAAGAGAAGCTCCCGGGGAATTAATAACCGCCAGCAGGTCGAAAGTTACGTTTTTATTAAGGAAATCCAAAGCTTCCTCAAGTTTTTCCCTGCTTCCGTAAACATAGTCCCTGCTGTCCAAGTATGTACATGGAACCCTTGGTTGGCCAAAATACCACTTTTCAGGATAGTTAAGAGGGTCAAAGTCTTGTTTGTGTACGCTTTGACCGTCGGATACGGAGCTGTGGTAGAACTTGCAGCCGCTGGGCCCGTTAATCAGTGTAACACTGCTGTCAATTCCTTCCATTGCAAATATAATCCCTGAAAAACTATCAGGGGCAATATTTTCTGAATAACAATTCATCGTTTTTCCACTCTCCCTGTAAATTCAATTTAATGAGCTTTGCCCATCGTTTAGCCATATGTATACCTGAATAAAAACCAACATCAGGGCACATGGGTATTGTGTCGGATATATAATCAGTTGAACCTGCAGAAGACTCATAATTAGTAAGCAATATATCCGGACCATATTTTTTTATATCATGGGTTCTTTTTTCTCTGTCGTAATTTTCTTCCATATTAAGGCTTATCCCCAAATTAGTTCTAAATCCAGCATCCTGTGAGAAATTAAGTATTCCTAATTTTACTATTTCCATTCCTATATCCAGAGCGGTTTTAAGTATCCAATCCAGGCTGTGATTGTAAGTAATAATCATAAGCTTCTTTCCTTCCAAGTATGGACGGAGCATTTTTATTTCTTTGGCATATATTTTTTCGTTATCTTGTATGATTTTTTCCGCCTCATCTTTTTTGCCGAAGAAGTTACCTACACTTTCCAACCATTTTTTTGTTTCTTCAAATCCTACAGGAAATGGTTCATTAAGAAATTTACAACCGTATTTATCAATGAAATAATTTTTAAGGATTTTTCCCGTATAGTCATCGTAGGCTAAAAGATTCAACGGTGCAGAAAGGAAATTCTCAAGCTTTTCATAGGTTGTTTCGCATAAAAATCTGCAGTTAACTTTAACACCCATGGCATTTAAGAAGCCTTCAATGATTTTAAAGTTGCTGTTTGTATTCTTAGCAACAACTTTTTCAAATACTACATTAACTGTATTAGCTATGGTTTTTACCCCCTTTTTAATTATTTTTTCCGCCAGAACCGTATAGCTCATAAGCATGCCTTGAAGGTAGTCTCCTGATATGTTGCCGTCGGTTTTTATTGTTATGATGGGCATGTTATCTTCTTCAAGGTATTTTATTTTGTCAATGTCGTCGCCGATTATTCCTGAAGGGCAGGAGCTTATAACAATTATTGCCTTGGGCCTTTTTAGTTTGACTTTTTTTACCTTATCTATCAGAACCTCCGTTCCTCCAAAAATCATTTCTGCTTCCTTCATATTTGTACATTCAAAGTTTGGTGAAAGGGAAACCGGAAGCAGGGCACCCCTTTCAAAAAGTCCTCTGCGGCCGGCGGAACTTATGCTTTGATAGGCTAAATAAGCACAGCTTTTAGGAGAATGGGCTACTATAACTGCGTCCCGTATATGTACGCTCATTGATGCTGCTCCGTTAAATGCACATCCGTGAAGAGGTTCGTCGTTTATAATATTTTTCGACAGATACCGGTTTGGTGATGTTACATCTGTTGGATCCCAATTAAATTTTGCCTTCGGTTCGGATGTTGTTTCAGTTTGGGCGGGTGTAGGAGCATAAGTGGTTTTAACTTTGCCCAGGATGGCGCTCTCCAAAGCTTCATCGGTAAGGGGATTTGCTTTATAGAGCTTGCATCCGCTGACGATTTCTCCTGCAAGTTTTTTAAAGATGCTTCCTATCTCCGAATGCCTGTTTTTTTCAATTAAGGTCATTCCGGCTTTTTCCGCCGTATCGAATTCACTGCTCCTGGGGATTTCTGCGCAGATTGGCAGTCCAACTGCATTGGCGAATCTGATTACTCCTGCATCCTCGTTGTCAACATTACGCCTGTTGAATATTATTCCCGCAACTTTTGGAGCAGTTGTATCGAAGTTTGATACTCCACGAAGTATATTGTTTGCTGCATACAGAGACATAAATTCTCCCGATGTGACTATAAACACCGTGTCAGCATATTCGTTTCTTATGGGAACGGCAAATCCTCCGCATACTACATCACCCAGTACGTCATACAGAACCAAGTCGTACTTGCTTCTTATATTGAAATTGTCCAGCAGTTCAAAGGCGGTAATTATACCTCTTCCGGCGCATCCAACCCCGGGTGTTGGACCTCCTGCTTCAACACAGCCGGTATTGCCGAATCCGGTATAAAGTATGTCTCCTATTTTATAATCAAGCGGATTGGTTACCTTTATGTAGTCAAGAACTGTGGTTATTTTCTTCCCGTGCATTAGGAATCTTGTGGAGTCATGCTTCGGGTCACAGCCTATCTGCAATACTTTTTTACCTAAAAGGGAAAGTGATGCGGATAAATTGGAGGCTACCGTGGACTTCCCTATTCCTCCTTTGCCATATATGGCAATCTGTTTCATATAATTAATCCTCCATAATTTCATTTAATATATATCAATAATAACATAAAACCCTTTCCTAAACAAAATTTATTCAAATAAATCTAGATTCACCGTATTATATCATGCTTTGTCATAAACATAAAAATTTTTATTGAAAGTGCTGTTATCTTTAAAGTTGATATTGACAATACAATTGTTTCGTTGATAAAATAACTGTACAAATAAGTTTAATAAAATATTGTATAACGTGAAGATGGAAAGTATAATATATCTATATAAACCGAATTATAATGTGTAAAAATTGCAGTAAAAATGAAGTAATTCTATATTATGATGAATTTGTTTTTTCGGGAGGTATCATGAAAGAAAAGGTCAGGGATTTTATTTTATTAAATGTTGGAATTATAATGGTTTCATCAGGGATGTATTTTTTCCTTATGCCGAACAATCTTGCAACCGGGGGAGCAAACGGTGCTGCAATAATAATAAACAGGTTTATACCGGGAGTTTCTATAGGTATTATTATGCTCCTTATAAACATTGTACTTTTTTTAGTTGCCTTTATTTTTATAGGAAACAAGTTTGGAGCCAAGACAATATATGCTAGTCTGGGAGTTTCATTTTTAGTGATGTTTCTTGAAAAAACATTCAAAATAAACAGCCCGCTTACAGGAGACTTGTTCATAGAGCTGATATCCGGAATTCTCATATCTGGAATCGGAATGGGGATTGTGTTTAATCAGGATGCTTCAACAGGTGGTACGGATATAACGGCAAAAATACTGAATAAATTTTTCAATATAGATATGGGCAAAGGGGTGCTCATGTGTGATTTGTTTATTACTTTGAGTTCGGCACTTGCTTTTGACCTTAGATTATCAATGTATTCAACAATCGGTGTCATTATAAACGGTTTTGTAATTGATGCGGTTATGGAAGGAATTAATACATCCAAGCAGGTTGTTATTATCAGCAGTGAATATAAAAAAATAAATGAATTTATAGTAAATGAGCTCAATAGAGGTTCAACGATTTATTATGGCAAAGGCGGATTTACCTATGATGAGAAAAATATTATAAATGCCGTAGTAGGAAGAAGGGATTTCGCTCATCTTAAAAGATATATAAATGAAGTTGACGATAATGCTTTTTTAATTGTTAACAATGTTAGCGAGGTTTTTGGTGACGGGTTCAGGAATATTAAACTTTAAACGTAAAATATCAATAGTAGCTGCATCTTCAGGTAATACAACCTTTTTCAATAATTATGTATCCTCCTTTATGGCAGGTCTCCTGGCTTCAGATCATCATCCTGTTATTACTTTCCTGTTACAGTGGCGGGACCGCACCAGAATTTTACCGGTTTTCCCTTTTAATTGTTGTACATATTGGCAGAACCATAAAGTATCAATATTCAATTTATTTAGATTATTTTCTTGAATTTCTAAAAAATAATCCACAAGACGATAGCATATCATGTTATTTAATAAGTTTTTATGATTATATTTTGACATATTATAAACTGGAAAAGGTGGAAAAATGAACATTAAAATTCGTAAGTATAATGCAGAGGATGTACCCTCGATGATTCGTATATGGAATGAGGTTGTAGAGGAGGGAGATGCCTTTCCCCAAGAGGATTATTTAAATCAGGAAACAGGCAGGACATTCTTTAATGAGCAGACTCATTGTGCTGTTGCAGAAGACTGTGAAAGTAAAAAAATATACGGGTTGTATATACTTCATCCCAATAATATAGGAAGATGCGGACATATTAGTAATGCTAGTTATGCTGTAGGTTCTAAAAGCAGAGGCCTGCACATTGGAGAAAAGTTAATACAAGACAGTCTTGCTCAAGCAAAGCAATATGGATTTGCTATTTTACAGTTTAATGCTGTTGTTGCCACAAATACACATGCAAGGCATTTGTATGAATGTCTTGGTTTTGTGCTGCTTGGAACTATTCCAGGTGGATTTCATATGAAAGATGGGCATTACGAAGACATTTGTCTTTACTATTATCTTCTGTGATTAGAATATTAAGCTGTTGAAGCATATAAAAAAAAATATATATGGTTAATCGTGTTATTCAAACTGATTTACAGTATGTTTCATAGAGTATAATATAGAATACTTAAAAATTGAACGGATAAACTATACTTGCTATGACTACATTTTTCCCAGAACTTGTATTCTTTGAAAAATCGAAATATAATCATGGCTATTTTAAATACTATCTAAATTTTATGAAGAAAGGAAGGATAAAAATGGAGGCACTTAAGAATCTACCTACAGAAAATCCTAAGCAATTAACTTCTTTAATTACATCAAAGAAAAATCAGATAAAGTTAAGGTGGGTCAAACAGTTGTAATGCCTGCAAATATTCCTCATTCTGTAAAAGCAGCCACAAGGTTTAAAATGTTGTTAACCATTGTAAAGTAATAATAAAATTGATTATACACAAAAGATTTGGCAAAATAATATGACCTATCCCATTTGTTATAGCAATAGCAAACAATAAATGGGGTTAGGTCAGCTATAACAGATTTCCAAGTTATGTGAACGTTAGGGAAGTCTCCATGGATTAAAGAAATTTAAGTTTATATTGACATGCAAGGTTGCCGCTGATAATATATTATTATAGAGAAATTTAATAAAAATAAAACTGTTTAATACGGAATCGGGTGTGAATCCCGGACAATCGGGTTACTGTGTTGCGGAGCAAATCCCACATGTGCCACTGCTTAGGCGGGAAGGCGGGAAAAGCGATGAAGCTTAGTCAGGATACGTGCTAAATAGGTTATTAGTATTATTTTCCGTCGAAAAATAATGCAGTAGTATAGATATGTGCTTATCAGCACCTGTATTTTGTTGGAAAATACAGGTGCTTTTTATATCTGCATATAAGGGAGGAGAAATATATGAATGTAATAAAAAGAGACGGGCGGCTTATAGACTACGACAAAAGCAAAATATCAGATGCCATACTTAAGGCGATGAATCATACCGTAAAAGGTCAGGATATTGAGCTTGCAAAGCGGATAGCCCAAGAGATTACAGACGGTATAAAAGAAACTGTTTCGGTTGAAGACATACAGGATCTTGTTGAAAAAAAACTAATGGCAAGCAAGAGAAAGGATGTTGCCAAGGAATATATAATTTACAGAGACAAGAGAAACATTGCCAGAGGCAGGAAACAATACGATATATACATGGATATAGTAAATGCGGTTCCCAATGATGTAACCAGGGAAAATGCAAATATGAATGCAGATACTCCCGCAGGAATGATGATGAAGTTTGCCAGTGAATCATCAAAACCCTTTGTGGATGACTGTCTGCTGTCGGAACAGTCCAAAAGTTTCGTAAAAAACAACTATATACATATCCATGACAAGGATTACTATCCTACAAAATCCCTCACCTGTCTGCATCATCCTCTGGACTATATATTGAAAAACGGTTTCAGGGCAGGACACGGTTCCAGCAGACCTGCCAAAAGAATAGAAACGGCTTCTATAATTGGCTGCATTTCAATGGAACAGATACAGAATGAAATGCATGGAGGGCAGTCCATACCCGCCTTTGATTTTTATCTTGCACCTTTCG
>ENA-UOOI01003144-UOOI01003144.1-fermentation-metagenome-genome-assembly--contig:-NODE-3144-length-12941-cov-39.041285_pt1 | contig 12941 bp, 8 predicted proteins | sample MGYA00245779_ERZ724027 | MGnify/ENA primary metagenome ERZ724027 (study PRJEB28704, sample SAMN03018318) | fermentation metagenome | biome: anthropogenic terrestrial biome; feature: soil; material... | reverse complement strand
GTGGTCTGGAGAAATTCATTAACTGCGGAAACACCTTGGTGCGCTGGTCAAAAGGCATTCTAAATTCGTTCGGCTGTCCTTATACGAACGGCTTTACCGAAGGGGTTAACAACAAGATTAAGGTCTTGAAACGCAATGCTTATGGTTACCGCAACTTCCGACGCTTTCGCAATCGCATCCTGCACATGTTCTACTATCCAATACAAAAAGGAGCAGCTTGACGCTGCTCCTCGCTGCTTCCATTTTTGGGTCTACCCCAACTTTTGACAAAGAGCCATAATTCAGTATTCATGCGGTCTTATGATCATTTTGTGTCATTTGCTCATTTTAGATGCAGACTTAATTGAGGTAAAATCAAACACATAGAAAATTAGAATAAACCAACTAAATCGTTCGGTCTGTCACTGTTACTTTCGTAATAACATCCCACTGTCGGTCTTTGCCGACCATGTATTCTAAAACTTCATCCGCTGTTTCGCACCATTTCTCAGTTTCCGGCTTGTTGGCTTCACTGATATTAATTTTCCCCTCGGGGTAAGTGATAGTATATATGATATCATTCTATATAAGCTCTACTTCGCCATGCCAATGCATACAGTTTTTAAAATCACTAATAGTTACAAAATGGTTACAAAACGATTTTGCTCAGGGGTATTTGCCGAAACAATGGTGCTTTTTATTTTCAATGACCTCCCATAACGTTTAAATTCCGGAATACCGCTATGCTATATTGTTCTGTCAATTACTGTCACCTGCGTGATCACATCCCGCAGCCTGTAGTTGCCAACCTTATATTCCAATACTTCGTCAGCGGTGTTACACCATTTTTCGTTTGAGCCATCTATTTTTGCAATACAATAGCGGCTTCCATCCCAAAAGATTCCGTATTGTTCAGAATGCCATTTCAAGACAATTTCACCATGAAACCGCATGCATTTTTTAAAGTCACTGATTGTATTAAAGTGATCGTCTTCCAACCTATTATCAGCTATTTTCATAACGTCACAGATACCTCCGCGCTTTGACTTAAACTCCGGTACATTACCATCAAAATAATTGATTGCTGGTCCGAAGTCAGGATGTTCGTCTGGATTATCCCAATTAATCTTATGATCATGAGGATTGCTATGATATTTGGGATTTGGGGCAGTGGTGTGATGTCGTTCCAAAGCTGCCTTCCCATTGTCACCGATTTTTGTTTCAAACTTTGTTCCATCTTTTTTGTAAGAGACCTTGATCTCTCCGGGCTTTCCCCATAATCTTTCTTCAAATACGTTTCTGGGCCTCCATTTTCCGCCATAAGCGCTGCCCATTCCAGTCTGAATAATGTTATTATAATTCTTATCATTCTCATTTACAACATATCCGCTTTTAATAATGAGATTGCTCCCTGCCGGAATGGGTTCTTCTCCGCAGATGTATTTTGCGTATTTGGAGGGAGTATATGGGTCGTCGTTCATATACTCCCACGAGCTTAGTTCGTAATCGACAAACACGATATCGCCCTGCATCTCCGGGAACGGCGTATTGTAGCAGATAATTTTTTCCGGCTCAATGCGGCGAAGCATCTCATTGTAGCCCTTGAGGAAAAACTCTTTCTGATCCTGTCGATTGTCATGCTCCGACACCATATAGGTGGATACTGCAACCGTGGAGCCTTTTTCAATCCCATCAAAGCAGAATTCGAATGTATTCTCATCACCCCAACTTACGGTTGGAACAACACGAATTCCCTTGGACGCAAAATAGGCACCGCACCAGCGGTTTCGGAACGTATTGTAAATCTGCAGGACCGGTGCCATTTAAACATGCATGCTGAAGTCGGGAGAAAGCACCGCGCGATAGCATTTCAGCTTTTCAAGATCGATATCAGGATTTTTCCAGACACGCTCAAATTTGTAATCATATAGGAAAAAATGAACCATACGGTTGAAATGCTTTGTGTCGTTCGTGCTGATTTTATCAAAACCAATGAGAAGTAAGTCATTGAAGTCATCCGATACCGGCATCTGTACTTTCCCTTTTCCTTTGAACTGATTGCGAAGGAAAAGGGGGCTTGTGCGATACCTATAATTTTCTTCCGTCATCTTGTTGCCTCCTTTAAAATAGGAAAAACATTCTTTCACTTAACCCGCAAAAACAAGCGAAAGTTTCCCTCAAGAGGGCAACTTTTTAAAAATTTATTGAAAAACTGCCGCAGCGTTGGACACGGCCACTTAAAACTCCTTCAAAGCCAGCAAAAAACAAAAAACAACATGCAGGTTCGAAACCTTACATGCTGCTTTTATCATTGAAAGTAGAGGCCAATTTTGATACCAAATGCACACGGTACCGACCTTTCGTTAAAAGGTGCACAAGGTGTACATATGCCAAAGGAAGTTGCCGTTGTTGCATGCAGAGTCAGGAATAATCTTGGTGCATTGAACTTCGGCTACTCTCGAAAGCCGATTCCAATTTATTGTAATGTTTTATCGCTTCCCAGTGGTGTTATTCCGTTTGCTTCAAGCATTTCGTTAATTTCATATATAGAATTTTCTACACAAGCGGAAAGTACACACTGATATACGTATCCATCGTTTTTCATGGTATTTAACCTAAAATCTGTCTTCCCAAGAAACATTTCTGCTTCCGGCAGCGGAAGTTTTAATCCAACACATAGCGCTAACACAGTTTGAATAGAAGTAGGGTATTCTTCATCATTCCGTAACCGTTGGATCGTCTTTTCTCCAACAAGAGAGAGGTCTGCCATTTGTTTGTTTGACAGGTGCCGCTCCTTCATCAATGCTACGAGCGTCTCGGCAAATGAGCCGGGATACCTACGTAACGCTTCCGAACGGCGCTTTGCATTTTGGATCTGGTTCATTAACGCCTTATTATGATTGGTCTGCTCAAAGGAGAATTCAATCTGATCTTCTTTTGGAGCGGCATTCCGCATAAACTGAGAATAATATTTTGTGCCCTTATACTTTGACTGATAACTGTATCCCCTGGTAAATGCAACACAGCACTCATCCATGTGCGCTAAAGCGTATTGTGTAAGCGCGGCATTCCCGATTTGATCATGCGTAATATATTCTTCATTGTTAAAGCACAGATGTCCATCGACAAATGCAAACAGGCCACTGTCAATCAACTTCTTAAACTCACGATCAAAGCAGTATGCCTTAAATAAGTCTGAGCATGAAATAGTGAAAGTCTGATTAGGTTCCAAGGCTTCCGAGTTGAATGAATAACCGTGAACATAGCGACCATCTACAAACGGGTATGCGCCTTCTGCCTTGATATATCCGAGCTCAATCAAGCGGACTTTTGCCGCCTCTCTTGATACATCAAAATGTTCTGCAAGGTCATCAATAATATGCTCATAAGCCGATATGCTCGCAGAATTATCGCCATCATATTCTACCAACAATTTATCAGCCAAAATGCGAGTCGTTTTTGCAGGCATCAGAATTTTCGGTGCAATGCCCTTAGCCTGCCACTCCATCCAATCGACAGCATTCCATTTATCGGAATCAATAGTATTAGCCGCTATCTGGCATTGAATTGCACGGCCAAGGTCATCATTCGCACCTATCATTTTCATTAGGGCATGATACGGTTGATGCCGGTGCCAGTGGAAACATTCATGCGCTAAAGTCGTTCTTTTTGTCCCTATCGAGCGCTCATACGTAACTCTGGGGTCAAGATAAACTGTCCCGCGCTTTGCATTACGAATTGTAATCTTGTGATGCCGATCAAGTATGTTCCCATCGTCAAATACTATTGTCCCGAAATATGTAAGTTCATCTGAAAGAGGAGCATCTTCTATAGTATTTAGGCCCATTGCGCTTGCAATTTTATCAATTGGGACACGCATAGGATGTTGCAAAGCATTCGGGTAGTATCTGAGTAGAAACTTTTCAGCTTCGCTCTCAAATTCATCTCTCGATATAATCGGAACCAATTCTCCGGACAGCCTGTCATTATCCGATTCTTCTTGTGGGTTGCAATTCCCAATGTTCAATATCCTGAATCCGCTGAGCTCTATTCCGAGTGTTACCTGACAGCGGATCCTGAGCCAACGCTCAGTAAAATGTCCCTTCTTTGATAGAGAAGGCATCTCAACATCGCACGACGTAATCACGTCAAATGCGATAATCCCTTCTTCCGGCTGTTCAATGTGCGTAACATTTTCAATCTCAATATCGGCAAATACAGGTTCATGATTTTCACCGGAATATTCCTCCTGCAGATAAGCAAGCACCGCATCCCGGATATCATCATGCCGAGATTGGTCAATTAGCTTCTGAAGAGGGCTTTCATCCTGTGCTTCATAATAATCGAGTCTGCTATCATTTAGCTCTTTCCGAATATCTCTCCAGTTAGGCATGTACCTGTCCATGTTAGCAATAAAGGTAGCATCATGCTTTCTGGAAATCAGATGCGTCAATTCATGCAGAATAATGTAGTCCAGACATTCCATAGGCTTCTGGGCAAGCTGCAGATTGAACCAGAGTTTCTTCTTGTCCGTACTGCAGGCTCCCCACTTAGTAATCATGTATTTTGTTTGCCATGAATCACATTTCAGCCTGGTCTGTTGTTCCCACTTTGGAAGGCGTTTTTCAATTTCGTCCTTAAGGAGCTTCCGATATTCCTCCCGGACATATGCTTCCCGTTGCTTAACCGTACTATTGCTGTTCATGGAAAGCACGATGTTCTGATTCTGAATCTCGAAGTTGTTCTTCTGGTTATCAACTTTGAAAACAAGAAAGTACTGCTTTCCCCAGATATACATTGTCTCTCCGGAAACATACTGTCTCTTTGACGCTCTTGGCTGATCCTGAAACTGTGTTATTGCCCTCTTGATAAAGCCAAGCTGTGTTCTGGCATAAGCCTCAATAGCCTTGTCGTCGACCGATAAAGGCGCAGAAATTACCACATGTCCATCTGGCGGCTTCACCTGCAAATGCATATTTTTTATATTTTTCTTTTGAACATCAATCGGTATGCCGGAGATGACAATGCGCATTAGTATTCCTCCTGCTTCTCGATGATCTTATAAACCCGCTCAACCTCAGCGTCGTCATTTAATATTTCATACAAAGCCTTTTTAATTCGACGAATCACAACCTGATTGCCTCTGAATCCGGCCATTTTATTCTTCAGTACAGCTTTATGTATTCTTAATGCGAGTTTTTCATCCTCACCGGTATTGTCATAGATCGCCATAAGTGCTTTGACCTTGCGGATGCTTTCCGGATACTTATCGTTGTCTTCCGGACAATCAACATTCTTGGCGAGTTTAATATATTGCTCAAGCATTTCGGCATAGTCAAGAACGCCCTGTTTTCTTTCCTCTATCAGCTTATCGAGAATTTCCGACATCTTCGCATAATAGCGTGGATTGACTGTTACCTTCTCGATAACCTTTTTTCGGATATTGTTTTCAATGGCCTCGGCAGCACCTTCCTTGTGACCATCGTCCCCTTCACCAGTTAGCGTTTCCCCTTGCTGCGCCACGAAATCAAGAAGAGTCAGATCATCGAAGTCACCGATTTCCTTCGCATCAGATGCCGTAATATAATTGTCGATCATTTTACGCATATCAGGCTCGTAGGCCTTCAAATCCAGAAAATCTCCACTTGCTGTTCCTATAGTTTTCTTCAATTCAAGATAGAACGTGACTTTATCTTCATATTCCCTTAGTTTTCCGGATGAAATATCATCGACGAGATAAGGTTTTGCTTCAGCAAATGCCCGAATGAGGCTGCTAACAAGTTTATAAAGTTTTTCACGAAGTCGTGCGTAAATTTCATCATTTTCTTCCGACTGCCCAGAAACGCCGCAGAAATAATGAATATACTGTAGTTCTTCACATGGCTCCTCCACGCCCTCGCAAAGCTCTTCTATGGCATCATATATTTCGTTGAAATACGTAATAGCTTCATCATGTCGATCTTTAACCAAGCCCTTAATGTCTTCAGAGTCATATTCTTCAAATGCGCCGGAAGTATAATCCTTCATTGCGGTCTGGAGTTTACCGAACAGCTGCTTGTAATCGACGATATATCCGAAATCCTTAGAATCGTCATCGAGACGGTTTACACGACAGATTGCTTGGAACAACCCATGATCCTGCATCTTTTTATCAATATACAGATATGTACATTTTGGAGCATCAAAACCTGTAAGAAGTTTATCTACAACAATAAGCAGCTTCATATTTGCGGGTTCTTCCACGAACTTGCGCTTTGCTTCCTTTTCAAATTCCTCGATCTTGGACTGAATTGATCCGGCTGTCGGAAGATTCTTCGGATCAAGGCCAAGCATCTTCAGATAGGTCTCATATTTGATGAAGGTTTCAGTATCATCCTCATTGCTGACAGTATCTGTGCGCAATTCTCCCTTTTGAGGTGTGTAAGAAGAAATGATGGCACATTTCTTAAATCCCATCTGCTGAAAGATTTCATAGTATTTACAAGCAGTCGGAATTGAGTCGGCTACAAGGATGGCATTGCCGTTACCGTCCATAAGACGCGGCTTCATGTTAAAGTCCTGAATGATATCCCATGCGACCTTTTCAAGGCGAGAACGGGAACTGTAAACTTTCTGCATTGTTCCCCATTTTTCCTTTAGTTTTGCCCTGGCTCGCGGAGAAAGGCCTCTGGTCTTTACATCAAACCATTGGTCAACACGATCCTGGGATGACAGATCCTGCGGAATATCGCGATATTCATAACGCAAATCCAGCACAACGCCATCCGCGACCCCTTCGTTATATTTGTAAGTGTGAATATAGGAGCCGAATATTTCGATGCTGGTCTTTTTATCCTTTTTTAAGAGAGGAGTACCGGTAAAACCGATAAAAATAGCATTTGGCATAATAGTGGTCATAGCCGCGTGCAGTTTGCCTGACTGTGTTCTGTGGCACTCATCCACAAATACGACCAGATTACCTTTTGCTTCAAAATCGGCAGGAAGGGATGCTTTCAATTCTTCTATGTACTTGTCATAATCTTTCTCGGTAGCATCGCCGCCGCGTCTGCCAAACTTATGAATCAGAGAGCAAATGAGGGAATCATCGTAGAGATTCAATCGGGTCAATAGATCCCTACCGCTCTTGGTACGAACGATATTTTCGTCAACGCCAGTGAAGGTTTTTTCTATCTGCTCATCCAGTTCATCACGGTCGGTAACAATTAGCACGCGGGGATTCACAATACTCCAGTGCATCAGAATCCACTTGGCAAGCCAGACCATTGTCAGAGTTTTGCCGGAACCCTGCGTATGCCATATGATTCCGCCCTGTTTATCTTTCAGCCTGTGCTGAGCGCGCTTAATCCCATAGTACTGGTTATAACGGCATACTTTTTTCCAGCCTTTATCAAAAACGACAAAGTTCATAATCAGGTCAATGAACCGCTCCTTATCAAACATTGCATAAATCTGTTTTAGGAGCTTATTTTCTATTGTGGCGCATTTCTGACTTATGCGAACGTCCACCGGATCACGTTCATCTTCGTGCTCTTTGAATCCGTCCTCTTTCCACTCCATGTAGAACTTCTCGCTGGTGAGAAGTGTTCCATAGCGCAGACCCTCGGATTCATTTCCGGCCATACAAAACTGCATTGTGGTGAAGAATCCTTGAATGAAAGAGTCCTTCTGATTTGTTAGATTCTGGCGGATACCTGTGGACACAGAAACGCTGCTCTTTTTAAGCTCGATAACAGCAACAGCGATCCCGTTCAGATAGATAACCAAATCCGGCCGCTTTTCCTGTTGCTCGACAACGGTCACTTCCTCGGCAATCGCGAAGTCGTTATTCAGTGGATTTGCGTCATCAATGAAATAAACCGTCTTTGGCGCTTCTTCCGGGGTCTCGCTGACTTTAGCGCCGTATTTCAGGAGAGAATAGACTGCTTTGTTTGCGTCATAAACGCCACGAGATGTATTCCCTGCAGCACGCATAAGCTGCGTAACCGCACCACTGATCAACTTATCAGAGTAGCCTTTCAAACGAAGGTATTGTCGCAAACGGTCTTCTTTGATATTCGTGTTCTGTTCATCCGCAAGGTTACCTAAATACTGATACCCCAACATATCCGGATTTTTAAAGAACTTGATCACCTTATCCTGTGTAACAACTTCCGGTTGTCCAATACTCATTTTACAGGCACCTCCCTATATTAATCTGACCTTGCCGGTCAGGAGTTCTTCCATCATGCCTTGCTTTACTTCCTGATACTTGTTTAGCTTCTCCTCAAGCTTTTTAATATCTGAATCCATATCGTTTATTATTGCGATTATGCTGTTTCTCTCATTTTTATGTGGTATCTTAATTTTCAAATTTCTAACGTCCTCAACCGTTAAATTGTGCTGAGCACCGACTTTTTCATGAGAGAAAATCTGTTCCTGCCCATCTTTTGACATCAAATAAAGCATGCACCAGCTAACCAATGATGGATCGTGAAATTTAGCGATTCCAACAGCACCTCCTGCAAACGCCGTAAATCTATTATCAAATCTCGCAACATTTCCAATTCGGCCTGAAATAGAGATCAGAAGGCATACTTCGTCGAGCATAATCTTAGGATATTTCGTCGCTACACTATATGGAATATAAAAATCAGTATTGTAGTTAATATCAAATCCTTCAAAGTCTTTATTCTGTATAAACGGAAGCGACCCAATTTGATTGATCGTAAATAACGACGGCTTAATCTCAGCACTGTAATCAAACCCAGTCTGTTTCGTTACTAATCGACATAAACTGTCGAGTGATTTTGTTTCCCATTCTTCAGAGAAGCCTTCCAACCTTTTCCTCCCAGTAACCAACATTTGCATCGTTCCTTGCCGGATGTCTTTCTTTTTTCTAATCAGTTTTTGCAGGTTGCTGATAAGAGTGTCAGTGCCAGAAAAAACTTTTATTATCGATTCTTGTTCCTGAAGGCTCTCTGGATACTGTACCTTGAACTTGTTTACTATTCCTACGCTTAAGCCATCCATAATACCGCCTACAGAAAGTTGCTTTGTTTGCTGACGCAAGAAATAAAACTGGTCAGAAAACAGCTGAAGAACATAGTTTGGATTAATTTTTTTTTCGTCAAAGCGAAGACGGATAAGGTGAGAATCCATTATCCCCGTTTGTATTCCATCGGGAACTATTGCGCATTTTCCAATAGTACCCATAGTGCTCATAACAAAATCTCCGGGGAGAATTTCGCAGGAGCTTAATTTATCAAAATGAGCCTTGGTAAGGAACCTATCACCCAAACTAAAATCGTGCTCGTAAATATTCTCTTGTCCATAGACCTTGTATATGCCATCGTTCAGTAGAATTTCCTTCTTAAGCTGACTACCAAAAGGCCCGATTTTAATACCATTCGGTTTTAATACATCTGTTATTGGACATTCAGTCCATCCATTTACCATCTAAATCCCATCCTTTTCAGATGAGACTTTACCTTGGCCTCATATTTATCAGTTTCTGACTCCAGCTCCGGCAGAGTATTCTCGTACCGCTCCGACAGCTCAATAATCCGAGTTGTAAGATGATGGGAAATCGCCGCATATAATTCGCTGATTCCAGAAAAGATGCTATTGAACCATTTTTTATTGATAAGAAGGTCAAGAATCTCTTTGTCGGTCAGCAATTCATATCTGGCGCGACACTTTTCGTCCAGCGCTTTATATAGATCCTTAACAACCTTTGTGTACCCGGATATTTTGTTACAAAGCTCCAGTGCTGCCTTCAATTGATTGCAGTCCTCCTGAAGACTTTCCGGCACACTATCGATTGTACGAATAATGCGTAACCTGTAATCTATAGAGCTCTTTGTTACATTGCCTTTTTCATTGACCACGCTTTGGCACAGCGGATGCTCCACAAGATATGCCTGCAGGTGCTTTTTAGTCATAGGGAGAACATTCTTTAGTGCTTCAAGTTCAACGGTTTCTTCCGTTTCTACATGCTGTGTCAACTCGTCTATCTTTGCCTCGATATCTTTTGCCTTAACCTTGCCGTCTTCCGCTACATCAGCAAGAGAAGACTCATCGTCAGCGCTTTCGATAAGTTCAGACAGCTGCGACTCGGTTTCCGCCACAACATTTTCTGCTTCTTCTATTGCGTTCTTCTCTGTGCTGAAGAAAGCGGCAATCACGATATCTTTTGGAATCAATCGGCCTTCCCATCCGGTAATTTTTGTTTCACCCTTTTTCTTGCCCTGAGTGATTTCCTCTTCGATATTATCCGTAGCGCGTGCATTGGCGTACCCATCCGGTTCGCTAATAATCAGGGAGACGTCATCATTCATGACATCATTCCAGTACGCCAGAAGGACCTGATACACATCATATTTATCAATCAGCGTCATTGGCTCGAATTCGGCCAGAATATTGTCTGCAAGCACAGTAATCAGTTTCTTTGCAGAAACATCCTCATCCAACGATGCAAGAGCCGGATATTCTTTCCCTTTCCAAGTCGTGAAAGCTTGATCCAATTTCTCGCCGTAGACAGAAAATTCTGCATTCTTATAGATTGTTTGGCGGATATTTTCATGCGGCACCTTAAGACTGTAATATTTGTCGTTGATAGCTGTAAGCAGCTCATTTTTCAGTGACGGGAACACATTCCAGTATTTGGACAGGCCATCGATATCGACCGCTGGAATGCCACCATGAATGTGCGCGTAAATATCCTGAATATCCTCGGGGTCAGAGGAATCAATATATCGGGTAATGTTAAGGTTATACTCGTTCTTTTTCTCAATCTCATCGTTGGGAACAAAACGGGCATACTTTGGATCGCTCTCAATCTGCTCATTGAATGTTGTGATAATCTTGTAAATATCTCTTTCACGAAGACGATTTTTATTACCATCTTTGATGTAACCATGGCTTGCATCAATCATGAAAATGCCCTGACGATTTGCTGCTCCCTCCTTGTCAATTACAAGAACGCAGGCTGCAATACCAGTGCCATAAAATAAGTTTGCAGGAAGACTAATGATTCCTTTGATCCAGTGTTTTTTAATGATATTTTCTCTGATGGTTGCTTCTGCGTTTCCTCGGAATAGAACGCCATGTGGCAGAATAACCGCTGCCTTTCCATCATTCTTCAATGCCTTCAGAATGTGCATAAGCCAGGCATAGTCTCCATTCTTTTCCGGAGGAACCGCACCATAACCTTCGAAACGACCATATTCCTTGCCAGCGATACCGTCAGTCCAGTTCTTCGTCGAAAAGGGAGGATTAGCAACGATGTAATCAAAGCGCTGCAGAACTGAGTTATCTTTTGGATCAAGATACTGAGGATTTGAAAATGTGTTTCCGCTCTTAATTCTAATCTCTGCTTTGCGATGCAAAACTGTATTCATCTTTGCAAGACCAGCGGTAGTACCTTCTTTTTCCTGACCATAACCCATAATTGGGAATGGCGCCGCATCTATAGCCCGGATTAATAGGCTACCGCTGCCACACGCTGGATCACAAGCAGTGGCATCTTTGTCTTTACATGAACTAATACCAACAACGTTTGCAAGAATTCTCGAAACTTCAGCAGGTGTATAGAATTGTCCTTTGCTCTTACCGCTCTCCGTAGCAAATTTTCGCATCAGATATTCATATGCATCGCCGATAATGTCGTCGCCCTCTGCTTTGTTTCTTGAGAAATCAAGTTCCGGACGCTGGAAAATAGAGATGAGATCGGTAAGCTTATCAACCATTTCTTTACCGCTTCCAAGCTTTGCCTCATCGTTAAAATGTGCAATGTCGATTACACCCTTAAGGTCTGTATTTTCCTCGGCAAGTCTGGCGATGATTTTATCCATGCCTTCGCCGATTTCCTTTTTTCCCTTCAGAGTAATAAAGTCATCAAAGGAGCACCCTGTCCTTTTGTCCGGATCTGGGTTTGGATCGTGAACTTTATCAAACACAATAATGTCCGCATACTTTTTGTCCTTGAATTTGTCGGTAACATACTTCATGAACAAAAGTGTTAGTATATAATCCTTATATTGCGACGCGTCCATTCCTCCACGCAATTTATCACAGCTCGCCCATAGTGAACGATAAAGTTGTGTTTTCTTAACAGCCATTTTGTCTGCTCCTTTATTTTTGTGTGAATCTTCGGATCAAGTAGTTTATTCGATTGCGCTTTTTCCGCTTTTGACCCATTCATCTAATTCAGAAGCCTTAAACTTCCATTGCTTCCCGATTTTATGAGCAGGTAATCCTTCTTTACCGTTTCTAATCCATCCTCTAAGCGTTACTGGCTTAATGCCAAGATATTTTGCAGCCTCTTCGATGCTGATCCACTTGTCATTCATCATTTCTTCCATGCTTTTCACCTCACGAATCCGAATCCAGATTAAAAACCTATTTTATTATACTCAGAAAAACATCTAAGCACAAGAATTTTATGATATTTATTGATATTTGATATATATTTGCATAACTTTAAGATTTGCACCGGACATTTACTTGTCCGGTCTTTTTTTATCTATTTTTCAATCTTTCTTCGAGATTCTCGCATAAAAAATCACGAATTTCCTTGTAAAAACAGACACAGACGTGTCTGAGCGTAAACGCCTTCAAACTTATACAATAGCCTTAAGTTGAACGAAAAAGTCCCGTATCACAGATCGGAGCTACGCGCTCAATGGCTAAAGTCGGTGCAACGCCGACCAAATAATCTCACAGCCTGAGATGCGCATTAAGGCGGCGGGATACATACAGAGCCAGTTTCCTCACGGATAACCGTGACGGGACCTCTGATGTACCCACCGTGCTTTGCTGCGCCCATTTTCAGGCGACAAGGTCGGTGTATATCAGTTGCGCCGGCTTTCTATGTGTCCTGACCGCCAAACCGCTCACCAGGCGGAAAGGACAATCATGGAAAATCAGAAGTCAAACCGTACCCGCAAAATTTACCTTCCTCACACCAAGCAATGGATCGAGGT
>ENA-UOOI01003143-UOOI01003143.1-fermentation-metagenome-genome-assembly--contig:-NODE-3143-length-12944-cov-6.649391_pt1 | contig 12944 bp, 11 predicted proteins | sample MGYA00245779_ERZ724027 | MGnify/ENA primary metagenome ERZ724027 (study PRJEB28704, sample SAMN03018318) | fermentation metagenome | biome: anthropogenic terrestrial biome; feature: soil; material... | reverse complement strand
TTATATTCTGATTATATACGAGTGATTTCTGTCCTTCAAATGGGGTACAACTTACTTTGCTTTTGAAATTTGCTAAGATTTTGGGCAAAGAGAACGTACATCAGGGGTTCTTCGGGCAAGAAATTAATATTACAACCTACAACCTCTGCCGCATTAATATGTTTCTGCACGATATAGATTATGATAAGTTTGACATCGGCCACGGCGACACTTTGACAGAACCGCTTCACTGGGATGATGAGCCATTTGAGGCTATTGTTTCCAATCCACCATACTCGATTAGATGGGAAGGTGACAGCAATTCTCTTTTAATTAGCGATCCCCGCTTTTCGCCAGCTGGTGTACTGGCCCCGAAATCAAAAGCAGACCTGGCATTTATTATGCATTGCCTATCCTGGCTTGCAACTAATGGTACAGCAGCGATTGTTTGCTTCCCTGGTGTCTTGTATCGTGGGGGGGCAGAGCAGAAGATCCGTAAGTATCTTATTGACAATAACTATGTGGACTGCATTATTCAACTACCTGATAACCTATTTTATGGGACAAGTATCGCAACCTGTATCATGGTACTAAAAAAGTCTAAGAGCGAAAACAGCACCCTATTTATTGATGCTTCCCAAGAGTGCATCAAGGTTACCAACAGCAACAAGCTCACCGATGAGAATATCTCAAAAATCATTGCAGTTTATGAAAGTTGCGAAGATGAGGACTATTTTGCTCGTCTTGTTGAAAATGAAGAGATCATTGAACAAGATTACAATCTTTCGGTATCCACATATGTAGAGCAGGAGGATACACGTGAGGTTATTGATATAGTAAAACTCAATGCCGAAATTGAAGAAATTGTTGCTCGGGGGGATGTACTTAGAAGAGAAATCGCTACAATCATTGCAGAAATTGAGGGGGAAGATGTATGAGCAGATTAGATGAATTGATTGCTGAGCTTTGCCCAGATGGGGTTGAGTATAAAATGCTGAATACAGTTGCTGAAATCGGAACTGGTAGCAGTAATCGAGTAGATGCTGATGAAGATGGCATATACCCGTTCTATGTACGTTCAAAGAATGTCATGAAAAGCAACAAATACATTTTTGACGAGGAAGCAATCATAATTCCAGGAGAGGGCGGAATAGGAGAGATATTTCATTACATCAATGGAAAATACGACCTACATCAACGCGCATACAGGATTCACTTTTTTGACAACTATATAAATGCAAAATTTGCATACTACTACTTGATGTCAAATTTCAAGAAGTTCATTATGATGAAAGCAGTTAATGCTACAGTAACATCAATCCGCAAGCCAATGATTGAATGCTTCCTAATCCCCGTCCCCCCTCTTCCAGTCCAACAAGAGATAGTAAGAATCCTTGATAAATTTACTGCACTGGAGGCAGAGCTGGAGGCAGAGCTGGAGGCGAGAAAAAAGCAATATGAGTATTATAGAGATAGTCTTCTTACTTTTGGCGATGATGTAGAACGGAAGACAATTGATACTGTTTGTAGCTTATCAGCTGGCGGAGATGTTCCTAGGGACAGACTATCGAGAGAAAAGACAGATATCTTCTCTATACCAATTTATAGCAATGGTACAGGTGAGAATGCTTTATATGGATGGACGGACACGTCCAAAATTGATACTCCTTGTGTCACTATTTCCGCTCGTGGAACAATAGGTTATTGTGCAATACATGAGATGCCATTTTATCCAGTAGTAAGGCTTATTTGTGCTATCCCGAAAGATTCGCTTAATGTACGTTTTCTTAAATATTCAATGGAAACACTGCAATTTCAAGTACCTACTTCTGGTATTCCTCAACTTACAGTCCCGATGCTAGCAAAGCACAAAATACCTGTTCCCCCTCACGAAGAACAATCCCGCATCGTCGCTATTCTTGACCGCTTCGACGCTCTCGTTAACGACATTACTCAAGGCTTACCAGCCGAAATTGAAGCTAGATGCAAACAATATGAATATTACCGAGATAAGCTATTAACATTTAAGGAGGCAGCCTCATCATGATCAACTATAATATTGTGGCTGCTTCAAATGAATCTACTGTAGTAGCAGAATACATTCCTGAAACACCTCGGGTCGCAGATTATCAAAGTGAAGCAGCGTTAGAAAAGGATTTTATCAGTCAACTTTGCTCCCAGGGCTATGAATATATCAATGTTACGAATGAGGAAGCTTTGATGGCTAACTTACGCCATCAGCTTGTATTACTAAATCACTTCAACTTCTCTGATGATGAATGGAACAGATTTTTTATACAGAATGTCGCTGCAGCAAATGAGGGCATCGTTGAAAAGACTAGGAAAATTCAGGAAGACCATGTGCAAATTCTAAAACGGGATGATGGCAGCACAAAAAATATAATGCTCATCGATAAAAAAAACATTCACAATAATCGCCTGCAGGTATCAAATCAGTATGAAGAGGCAGGTGGTACACACAAAACGAGATACGATGTAACCATACTAGTTAACGGTCTGCCTCTTGTTCATATTGAATTAAAACGGCGTGGTGTAGCTATCCGTGAGGCTTTCAATCAAATAAAACGATACCAGCGTGATAGCTTCTGGGCAGCTTCAGGGCTTTTTGAATATGTACAGATATTCGTGATTTCCAATGGGACAAATACAAAGTATTATTCCAATACTACAAGAAACCAACACATTAAAGATCTGGGCGAAAGTGGTAGACGTAAAAGCCCAAAGACCAGCAATAGCTTTGAATTCACTAGTTACTGGGCAGATGCAAATAATCGGGTCATCCCTGATCTTGTTGATTTTACGAAGACCTTCTTTGCCAAGCATACCCTATTAAACATATTAACTCGGTATTGTGTTTTTACAACAGAAGAACTACTCCTGGTTATGAGGCCATATCAGATTGCAGCTACCGAGCGGATTTTAAACCGTATAGAGATTTCTACCAACTATAAGAAAACTGGTACGGTTGAAGCAGGTGGATACATATGGCACACAACAGGATCTGGCAAAACTTTAACCAGCTTTAAAACAGCGCAACTGGCTACTGCATTACCATATATTGACAAGGTATTATTTGTTGTTGATAGAAAAGACCTAGACTATCAGACTATGAAGGAGTATGACCGTTTCGAAAAAGGTGCAGCAAACAGTAATACCTCTACAAGGGTGTTGCAAAAACAGCTTGAAAATCCTGATGCACGGATTATCATTACAACTATCCAAAAGCTCGATAGATTCATAACTAAAAATAAAGGTCATAAAGTTTTCAAGCAACACATTGTTATAATATTTGATGAATGCCATCGCTCGCAGTTTGGCGAGATGCACCAAAAAATAGTCAAAGCATTTACAAACTATCATCTATTCGGTTTCACTGGTACGCCAATTTTTGCTGTCAACGCAAGTAGTGGGGGTAATCCACTTTTGCGAACTACTCCCCAGGTCTTTGGAGACAAGCTTCACACTTACACTATTGTTGACGCTATCAACGATGGTAATGTGTTACCATTCCGTATCGATTATGTTAATACAGTTAAGGAAAAAGATAATATTGATGATAAAAAGGTTCGGGCCATTGACATTGAAAAAGCAATGTCTGCACCTGAGCGTATCCGCGAAGTTACCAGTTATATTCTTGATCACTTTGATCAAAAAACCAAGCGTAACAGCTTTTATTCTCTAAAGGGCCAACGTGTTGCGGGTTTCAACTCAATTTTTGCTGTAGCATCTATCCCTATGGCAATGAAATATTACACTGAATTTAAAAGGCAGCTAGAGGAAAAGAAGCGTAACCTTGTTGTTGCTACCATCTTTAGCTTCAGTGCTAACGAAGATGATCCTGAGGATGCTCTACCAGATGAAGGGTTTGAAACCGATAAACTTGATAAAACATCTCGTGATTTTCTTGATGCCGCGATTGAAGACTATAACAAAACCTTTAATGTTAATTTTGATACATCGGCTGATAAATTTCAAAACTATTACAAAGATGTATCTATGCGGGTTAAAAACCGCGAGATAGACTTACTGATAGTAGTCAATATGTTTTTAACTGGATTTGATGCAACAACATTAAATACTCTTTGGGTAGATAAGAACCTTAAGCAACACGGATTAATTCAAGCATTTTCTCGGACTAACCGAATTCTGAATTCCGTTAAGACCTTTGGCAACATCGTATGCTTCCGCGACCTAAAGCAAGCTACAGACGAGGCCATTGCCCTCTTTGGTAACAAAGAGGCTGGCGGTATCGTCCTAATGAAAACCTATGATGAATACTATAATGGTTATGAAGAAAACGGTAAGCATGTTAAGGGGTATTTAGAATTGATCGCTTCATTACAGTCACAATATCCATTAGGGCAGCCAATCCTTGGAGAAGAAGTGCAAAAGGATTTTATCCAGCTTTTCGGCTCCATTCTGCGGCTAAAAAACATACTTACTGCATTCGACGATTTTGCAGGCCAGGAGATCTTGAATGAACGCGATTTCCAGGATTATCAAAGTATTTATATTGACCTTTACCAAGACTTCAGAAAAGGTAAAGATGCGGAAAAAGAAAACATTAATGATGATATCTTATTTGAAACGGAACTGATAAAGCAAATAGAAGTGAATATTGATTATATCCTTATGCTTGTTGCCAAATACCATGATTCCCATTGTAAGGATAAAACCATACTTTCGGCGATTGATAAAGCCGTCAACTCTAGTATCGAACTTCGAAGTAAGAAAGATCTCATCGAAAACTTTATCAAGCAAGTAAATGCAGCCACACATGTAGATGATGATTGGCAAAAATTCGTCGCAGAGCAGAAAGAAAATGATTTGGCAGCAATTATTGAAGTTGAGAATCTAAAGCAAGAAGAAACTAGAAAGTTTGTGGCTAATTCATTCCGTGACGGAGAGATGAAAACTACAGGAACTGATATAGACAAAATCCTACCACCTGTTTCACGCTTTGCTGGAGGAGCCAGAACTGAAAAGAAACAAAGTGTGATTGAAAAACTAACGGTGTTTTTTGAAAAGTATTTTGGGTTGGTGTGAGTGCTTGAAGACAAAAAAGATAATGTGTTTTATTAATAACAAAGGCCAGGTTTTTACCTGGCCTTTCTAGGAAAACCAATTCTTAGAAGTGTAACACTTAGGAGTGAGAAAACACAAACCTAGAAACGGAGAGCTAAATTAGGGAAACAAAGGTACTTAAAACAAAGTGATGTAAACTTAAAGGGTCATTTGTAAGTGATCGTACAACCTCCAGTTATTAAAAAGTTAATTTCCTGATGTTACTTTTACATGCTCAATAATCACTGCAGAATTATCTGCTCTAAAGCCAATACTTCCTTCAAAATAGGTATCCTCCGGATCTTCGAATTTAGCTAGTAGCTTATTGTCTGCATAGAGAGCAAATTTATTAGCTTTGACCTCTAAACGAAGGTGTACTTTTTGACCGGGTTTTATTATATAGTCTTTACTTTCAACTAACACGATATAATCGTCATATCTACCTAAAAATGAATGAACTACATAACCTCCTTCATGAAAAGAAACACCATAACCTGTAAAGAGTTCATTCATTCGGAAGAAGAGGCGTACAGACCCCCATTTCCCATACGCTATTGGAGTTACATCTACTTCTATATTGTAATTATCCCAATCTTCTTCACCAAAAAAGATATCACTAAAACCTACTACTGGGAAAGTTAAAGTATCGTTGTCTATTTCCCAACCAGGCGATGACATTCTCCATTCATTAAGGTCTCCGGTAAAATTATCTTCAAACAATACTTTAGGAGAAGCAAATGCTAAGGTACAGATAACCAAAATACACAAAATAGAAAAAGCAATTTTCATATCGCTCATCCCTTTTAAATTAATTTTGGTTACAACAGAGCTCCTACTTTCAATACCTACGATCGAATTTATAAAGGTGGAATTGGTTAAATTTAAAGCAAAGATATGATTCGGACACATAACAGTGGTATTTTGAGGACCATTTTAGAAAATGCCAAGTTCTTGTAAATAACGATGATATTCCTTGCGACGTTTACCCATATCTTGATTCATTTCTTTAGCAGCTTCGATAATTGCAACCTTTGGGTCGATTCCTTTTAAGATACTTTTGTCGACAGCAAATTTTACATAGCGATATAAAACATTTACGTTAATGGCAGGAGGTACTGGTGAAGATTGCTCAACTTGTTTAGAAAAAGATAGACGAAAACTATTATCTATCTTTATTTCATTAAAAGCTACTTTATTTGATGGGAGCCACATACTACCTGCAATTTGAGTAAATACCGCATTACAAAAATCCTTTTGTGCATTTGATGAAGTAATCCATTTGATAAATTCCCAGGCTTCATTTTTATGTTTTGATTGGTTAGAGATAGCTAGATAGGTTCCACCTGCAAAAGTACCGTGATTTATTACACCATTTTTACCCTTTGTACCTGGAATAAGGTCGATGGCCCATTTGCCAGCTAACTGTGGAGCACCTTTTGTAAGGTTTGGGTAGAGCCAAGTACCATCTGTTACCATAAGCCAATCACCTGAAATAAATGGTGCTAGGCCAACTCCTGCGTGTGGTAATTTATATTTTGTAAAGAGCTCTATATATTTTTGAAAACCCATAACTGACTCTGGCAGATCTAGAGCACTGCTAAATCCATCTTTAGAGAAAAACTGTCCGCCATTTTGTGTAATAAGAGTATATGCCCCCCATTCTGATGCATATTCAACAGAACCATAATAGAATCCGAAGGTTTTCTTTTGTGCTAATGCTTTGGATTGCCATTTATGGACATCTTCCCATTCTAAAGGTATACCCATACCCATATCTTTTAAAAGGTCTACACGATATGCAGTGGCTATACCCCCCATATCATATGGAATACCAAAGCGGGTTCCTTGGAAAGAAACTGGACCCATAAGAGAACTAAAGATTTGCTTCTCTAATTCTTGTAATTCCTGTGGTTGAAAACGTGCTAAGTCTACTATTCCTCCTCTTATACCGAAGTCCATTATCTCGCTTCCTAGGGAGAAGACATCAGGAGTTTCGCGACTAGCTAGAGCAAGAAGACATTTGTTGTAATAATCGTTCCATGTTAATGTTTGATATTTAACTTCTATACCAGTTTGTTTTGTGAAGCCTACTAAGGTTAAATCGGAGAGGATTTTTAACATTTCGTTAGTTGGTCCAACTAACCAACATTCTATTGTCGTAGCATAACAAACTATTGGGAAAAGAGTTAATAAAATCAAAATCCAACGCTTCATACCAACACCTCCAAATCGTTGTTTAGCGAACAAAGGAAATGCATTTGGTAAAAAAGTGAGTCTTTTTAAAACCCTTTTACAAACTTATAAGTTTCATCATATAGCAAACGGATTTCAGGATCTAAGTGAAATGCAGCTTTTGCAAAATCGTCAATTGATTGATAATAAGAAATGACTGAGTTTTTTTGATAAACTAGTTTATAACCGAATTCTAGATAAGCTAAATATTTACGTCTCAAGTCAGGGTTGTTAAGGTCCATGTGTAACTCTATTTCTAATCCAAGTCCATAACGGCTAGCTAGTTCAGAGGCTTGTTTGAGACGATATTCTGCTTCAGTAATGTCGAGTCCGCAAAAAGAAAAATTTGGTTGTAACATAGCTACATCAAACCCTAGTTGTTGCCAATTTCGAAAGCCACGAGCTTGATAATAGGGAATCCAGTAGAAGTAAAGTTCTTTTTCATGAATCAATTTAGCTGTATTAGAAATAACTGGATCGAAAATTTGTGGAGAATTACGCGATTCGATATCTTCTTGATACCAATAAAAACCGGCTAATCTAAGATTGGGAAAATTAGCAGCTTCCCAGCGAGTAAGTATTTCCTCTATAAACCAAGAGACAGCTAGGAATCTATTTTCATCGCCAGTTTTCATACCAGCAAAACTAAGTGATTTAGAATTATCGTTTAATTTACCAAAATTACTTTGGCGTGTTGAAGGATATGGGATAGCAATTATTACATTAGCTATTTCGTTTTTTGTTAGTTTCTCGTTGACAATTTGAACAGCTCTGTTAAGAGCATCAAGCTGGTAATCAGGTGTAAAAAGTTCATTGATAAACAATTCCCAATCCTCTTTGTTGGATGGTTTTGCTACATGATCATAGTCACGGCCATCCGTAATACCATAATATCTTGTGCTCGCAGGAAGGAGTAGAAAGGTATCAAAGAAGGTATCTTTAATTTCAATATTAGTATCTACATAACCAACATAGGGAATAAAGTCTATCGTGTTTAAGTGACGCGAATTAGGAACTAATCCTCCAAAGTACATAAGCACAATATGATTTGTATAACCAGATTCTTTTGTTCCAGGTTGGGGCCAACCTTGAAATTCTTCAAGACCGAGTAGGCCTTTTTTTGCTGAAACAATTGCCGTAAGCTCGGTTGTTTCGGCAATAGAATCATCAGGAAGATTTTCCCCTTTGACAATTAATTCATCAATAAAACACCAATCATTTATAAAGACCTCCATCTGCAAAAAACGAGCTTTTACAGGTTCCTCAAATTTGACGCCTAACTCATGGCAAATTCCAATACTTGAGTTAAGATTAACATTATTAATTGTAGTTATAGGTGAAGACCATTTTTCCCCGTCTAGTGAGGTAGAGATTCTAACTTTTTCGGGATAATAAATACCCGCTTCCGGGAAATTGAAAAATCTTCCAGCGATTTCATGAATAACAGACATTTTTTGTAGGTCGATGGTCACAATATGACGATCTTGTTTTGCCCAACCTTGCCATGCTTCATGTGCGAAGCTGGAGTTTTCTGGTGCTAAGATGCCATCGGTTAATTCTTTTCCATCTGTATCTGGATAGTATTTGTTTTGAGATAACATCAATTCCTTGTCTTCGGCCATTGGTGTTATTAAATATGGACAGTTAATAGAGATGTTTTTAACTAAGGAAGTGTCTTGATATGCTTTTGCTGGGACTAAACCAAAGCATACAAGATTAATTGAAATAAAAAGCAACACAAATATCCTACACAAAACACCATACCCCCCTTATAGTTTTAGCCTATCGTCATTCAAACTAAGGCATATTTAATTGACGTATTCTAAAAATGTTAAAAGGTAGAGTTAGGGAATATTCGTCAACTGAAATATTGCAGTCTTAGTAAAGTGTTTCAAGTCGTTGTGTAAAAACTAAAAAATAGATATTCGCTCTATAACAATTTTATAAAAAGAGAAACCGCTATTATGTACAAGAGGACTTATGGCAATATAGCTGGTTTCTTTATATGAGTTATAATACAATCGCTTTAAAATATAAAATGTTGAGTCGTAACATGGTAACGTTTTCTTAAAGGTTAATTTAGATACCTTATGCTATTTACTATATGCTTACCATTGGCGAGAAATTCAATATAAGCGACTTTTATAGAATTGACTCGTCCTCTTAAATGATAGAAAAACAGAAGGTTTTAAAGGACTTAGTTTATGAATCATTTGAGGTTATAAGAGAGTTGTTTTAACCAATACATAATTCCTGTTCTATATTTTTAGATTCTATTTTATTTTGGCAATACCTTCCCTTTTTAGAATGTACAGTTTTATTTTTGGGACAATCGGCAATCTAAATAACCAGAAAAAGAGACAAGGTATTTGCTACCTTGCCCCTAACTTGACTCTAATATCTGTTGCTCTATATCCACCACTTGGATAGGTCCATTCGCATTTAAAGGCGTTCCATCTTCGCTAAAGGTACCTTTCGTAAAGAAGAGGAACCATTCTCTCCCATCGAAATAGTGAGAGTGTTGTCGTTTATTTCATAGGTATAGTCTAGTGTCATACCATCAAGGAAACTATAGGCACTCGTTTTGATTTCCACACTTGGTTCTTTTTAAATGTTCTTTTCATGTCTTTTTCTTGACATTATATCCATGATTGATATAATGGATATATCAATCATGGATATAGAGAGGTGTAAAAATGGCAAGGCCAAGTCCGTACGATACAGGAGAACTAACAGATAGTATCTTTTTTATCTTGCTATCAATGTTAGAACCTATACATGGTTATCTTGTGATGCAAAAGGTCGAAGAACTTACTAATTCAATGATCGAAATTGGACCAGCGACTATGTATACTACTATTGCTAAATTATTGTCTGCAGGCTGGATTGAAGAGCATGAAGATGATGGAATACGGAAAGAATATCAAGTTACAGATACAGGGAAAGAAACTCTTAAGCAAAACTTTGTTAAACGTAAGTTTTTATTGAGCCAAGCAGAAAAAGTGATGAAAGAGGAGCTGGATAAGGATGAAATACAGACTAGGTAATGGATTAGCTGTGTATCCGGAAAAGGATATGCAGATGCTAGCAAATATGAGTAAACGAGGATATCATGTTACAGATATTAATGCTTTTGGGTTATATAAATTTGTAAAAGGAGACCCAGAAGACTACATCTATGACTTGAACACAGAATGCCACTTAACACCTGATTTTAAGGAATACTATCTACAAGCAGGTTGGCAACCAATTGTGATTAATGATAGTTTTCAAATCTTTAGAGCCAAGGCTGGAACAAAACCGATCTTTACAGATAAAACATCTAAAATAGGCATTCTGAAAATAAATCGCAAAGAATTCTTTATTATGTCAGTTATTTTCTTGATCTTGCAAGTTCTTATCTGGACTTTAGATGCTAGGTTTAATTGGGGAATTGCTGGTTTGGTAATAAGAGTTTTGTTGTGGGTTCTATTTGTCTTTTCCTTTATTCCTTTTTTGGGTGTTTGCCGACAGATTAAAAAATTAAATAAATAATAATGTAAAGGTTTGGGTGAATCTCGAACCTTTATGGTGATAAATGGCTGTAACCTTGAAGGTTACAGCCATTTATTTTTCCGAGGAAGAAGCAAAAGATTTTTTTATTGACAGATAGTCAAAAATAAGTATAATAAGTTATACAAGTAGTACATAAGGAGATTGGTTATACTAAGCATATTATAGGAAGGAGTGATATGATATGCGAAATAAGAGAAAAAAACAGCCTGAAAACATTGTACAAGACAAGTACATGGGATCTGTCAAGGTAGGAGCTAAAGGCCAAATAGTAATTCCCAAAGAAGCACGTGATATGTTCGGTATAAAGCCTGGAGATACTCTACTTTTATTGGCTGATGCCGAGAGAGGTATTGCTATCCAGCATCTTGATTACTTTGACAAAATGGCTGATCAGATATTTTGTGGTAAATATAAACCTCCCGAAGATGAAAATAATGAGCAATTAACTGGGTTTGCACATGAAATCAAAAAATTTATTAACGAGAAGGAGAAAGATGAATGATTGCAATCCAAACCATCGACCTTGAAAAAAGGTACAAAGAAAAAATTGCTGTAAATAAGCTCAATTTATCTATTGAGCAAGGTGAATTGTTTTCTTTATTAGGAGTAAATGGAGCAGGAAAAACTACAACTATTAAAATGCTTTCCTGTCTATCTAGTCCAACAAGTGGTGATGCAATCTTACTTGGAGATAGCATAGTTAAAAATTCATTCGGTGTGAAAGAAAAAATCGGTGTTTCACCACAAGAAACAGCTGTCGCACCAAATTTAACAGTTAAAGAAAATTTAACTTTGATTGCTGAACTTTATGGTGCAAACAAAAAAGATGCTGCTAAGAAAGTTGATGAAATGATAGAAAGTTTTAGACTTTCTGAAGTGGTAAAAAGCAAAGCTAAGACTCTGTCAGGCGGTTGGCAGAGGAGACTAAGTATTGCTATGGCACTTATCTCTGAACCACAAATTCTCTTTCTTGATGAGCCTACACTGGGGCTTGATGTTATAGCTAGGCGTGAGCTATGGGCTGTTGCAAAGGAATTAAAAGGGAAAATTACTATCATTTTGACAACCCATTATCTAGAAGAAGCCGAAGCTCTCTCTGACAGAATTGGTATTATGGCCAAAGGTGAGCTTAAAGCAGTTGGCACAGCAAAAGAACTTATGGCTAGTACAAGTACACAAAATTTTGAAGATGCCTTTATTTCTTTTTCTACAGGTGGAGGTATATCGATATGAAAACATTAGCGTTTGCTTCACGAAATACAAAAGAAATATTAAGAGATCCCTTAAACTTAGCTTTCGGTATAGGCTTTCCATTAGCTATTTTGTTTTTACTTTCTATCATTCAATCTAATGTCCCGGTAAGTTTGTTTGAAATCGAAAACCTTGTGCCTGGCATTGCGGTTTTTGGACTCTCCTTTATCTCCTTATTTTCGGGGATTTTAATTGCTAAGGATCGGAGTACATCATTTTTAATGAGATTATTTTCCTCACCACTTACAGGAGCAAACTTTATTCTTGGCTATACCCTACCACTTTTACCAGTGGCAATAGTACAAAGTGTTATTTGTTTTATAGCGGCATTTTTTCTGGGACTACAGGTTAGTGTTAATTTGTTGATGGTTTTCGTTGTGCTAATTCCTGCATCTATTCTTTTCATTGCCATTGGCTTACTTGCAGGTAGTTTACTCAACGACAAACAAGTTGGTGGAATTTGTGGGGCCTTGCTTACTAATCTTTCAGCTTGGTTATCTGGCACTTGGTTTGATTTGAACTTAGTCGGTGGAGTGTTCAAACAGGTAGCCTATGCGCTTCCCTTTGTGCATGCAGTTGAAGCTAGCAGAGCTGCACTTGTCGGTAATTATGCTGGGATATTTCCCCATATTTGGTGGGTAATAGGTTATGCAACCGTGCTTCTTTTTTTGGCTATATGGGCATTTAATAAAAAAATGAAGGGCGAGTAAAAATTAGACTTTAGTGGTATCAATATTTATGAGCTATATTCAAACTCTATATTCGAAAAAACGGTAAGGAAAAACCTCAATGTCATTAAGTTAAGAACCGAAAAAATTGGAACTCAAAAAGACAGAGTATGA
>ENA-UOOI01003142-UOOI01003142.1-fermentation-metagenome-genome-assembly--contig:-NODE-3142-length-12948-cov-5.856123_pt1 | contig 12948 bp, 11 predicted proteins | sample MGYA00245779_ERZ724027 | MGnify/ENA primary metagenome ERZ724027 (study PRJEB28704, sample SAMN03018318) | fermentation metagenome | biome: anthropogenic terrestrial biome; feature: soil; material... | reverse complement strand
AGCTTGGCTTGGTATTCTCAAGCCTTAGCGTTTATGCGCTCCGCATGTACTTGGTGAGGTCCTTTCGAACCTAGTACTGTTGGAGCTGCATATGCTTCCTTGTTTGTATCCGGTCAAAAATCATACTAGCTAATTTTATCCCTTTACTGTTTTACCACCGAAATTTCTTTCAGTGATGGGTGCATCTTTTCAGATGCTGTTCTTAAAAATTTTCTCATTTAGAAATTTTCAAGGGTTTGTTGTCTATTGTTTAATTATCAAGGTTCTTTTGCTTTTTGCTGCTGCTCTCGCGAGTCAGCCTAGATATAATATCATTTATTGTATATATCTGTCAATAGTTTTTTTAACTTTTTTGATGTATAATTCCATATACTATATCTAGTTCCTTTTTTGACGATTTCTTTACATATATCCAACAAAAATAACACGTAAGAACTACCAGTTGTGACCAATAGTTCTGGAAACGTCAAAACGGAGAAAGAGGGATTTGAACCCTCGCGCCGGTTTCCCGACCTACACCCTTAGCAGGGGCGCCTCTTCAGCCTCTTGAGTATTTCTCCTGATTCTGAATTATACCTGTATTTTACTAATACAGGACTATTTAATATTGTACACGCAACAGCGCAAAGTTTATTATACTAAACAGATTGTTTGATGTCAACGCTTAAACTGTAACTTTTCCATTATTATATTGTTTTTTGATAATTTCATAAAGATTTTTTTCTGAACCACTAGGAAATTTAAGAATATTCTGAAAATGGAAAGCAAAAGGGTCAGTCCCCTTTTTCCTTTTTTGTGGTATCATAGGGTTATCCATAGTTTTGCCATATAAAGTTATGGCTGAGCTGTAATAAAATTTTTGGAGGTTTATGATAATGGCTGATAGGAATGTAACATATTGTTCAGAGATTAATATGGAAGAACTTCAAAAAGACGCTGTCCGGATTTTTAACTCTGGTTTTGCCTGTTCAGAATCTATTGTTTATACAATCCGCAAGCATTTTCATCTTGATTTATCAGATGACGCAATTGCTATGAGTTCCGGTTTTCCCTGGGGACTGGGAGGCGGAGGGTGTATCTGCGGTGCTCTGGCAGGTGGGACTATGATGCTGGGATATTTTTTCGGACGCACAACACCAGGTGATCCAAAAATCACAAAGTGTTTTGAGCTTACAAATGAGCTGCATGACTATTTTAAGAAAACCTGCGGCGGGACTTGCTGCCGGGTATTAACAAAGGGGATGGATAAAAATTCTCCTGAGAGAAAGTCACAATGTACATCTTTTGTTTCTGAAACAGTGAAAAAAACAGCAGAAATTATATTAAGAGAAATGTCCCCTTCCTGATGTTGATTTCAATGTTACTTATTTTCGTTTAACACATAAACTCAAAAATGGATTTTTAATTTTATTTTATACCATATGGAAAACCTGCAGTATCATCCCATGCAGATTTTCCATATACCTCTCTAATGTGTCAAAACATACAACTTATAGTTCTTTCCTCTTTTTATCAAAATATTTATCTGCTGCTTTTTTTGCCTTTTCTGTTGAATAATTCCATTTTCTCCATGAACTTCCTTTATCTCTTATACCTGTAAAATATGCTTCTATTTCTGAACTCAGATATAAATCACTATTTTCTATTTCTTCCACATTTATATTCTCTATCACAGGAGCCGCATCCATGGAAGTCCCATATATAAGATACATTATGTCCTCATATTTTATCTGGTCCCAGTGGGTAATATTATATTCTGCAATAATTTTATCCACTTTTGCAAAAGATAAAATGATATAAGAAACAGCTGCTACAATTGTAATATATTTGAATAAATTAAACTTCGCTTTAAAAATACTTAGCATAACTCCAAACATAACCAGTAACATTACTCCAAGAAACCAAAGTACAAGTATTCTAAGAAACGTAAGATAATAGACGCTTATATATAAAATCATTCTGTACGCAGCTGATAATGTCATAATACATGTACATATTGAAATAATTAACAAAAGAACTTTTAAAATATTATTCTCTTTAAAAATATCTTTACAGATAATAACCGTTATAAAATTAATGATGCTTACCACTATTAGCTGCCAAAATCCGGAATGTGCATATTCTGAATATGTTATCCCTTCTGGTAATGAATTTCCTACTCTCAAGAACAAAAAGCATATTTGAATAATAGAATAAAATACATATATTGCAGCAAGTATTCCGGAAAATGTAATTCCTGTCACCGGATTTTTATTTGCTTTTTCCCTTTCCTTAAAATCAGTTAGATTCATTCCTGATAAAGCTGTAAAAAATGCATATAATATAGCCGATCCAAAAAGAAACGTAAACAGGATTCCAAATCCCGTACTAAATTTGAAAACATCAAGAACCTTTCCAAAATATCGGGCAAATATTTTATCCGAATAAACAAGAAGTGGCAGCACAAACAATAAAAATAATACTGCAGCCAACACACCCATTATAATAGATTTTATTATCCTATTTTTTCTTTTTTCAATCCCGCTTTTTTTTAATTTGATTCCATGTGTAATCGGAGTAAAGACAGAGGTAATTGTTTTTCCACACAATATCAAAATATTTTTAACATATCTCAAAAAATCCCAGTCTTTATTTTCATTTATCTGTTGAATCATAGCTGTCATTAGAAGTAATAGAATACCTGCCCAATTAAAAAAATGAAAAAAAGCATTATCAGTCATAATTGTAGATATTCCTAAAAGCATCATACCTAAGACACATAGAAAAAAATCCTTGTGTATTATTACTCCTGTTCTTCTCATAAATAAAAAAGCTGCAGCAGCCGTCGCTGCTATACAAAAAGGAAAGGTAATTCCTGATAAGTTTTTATAAAGGCAAAATGTGAATATAATCCCATACATTCCACATAGGCTTATTAGATAAAGGTAATTTTCTTCTATTTTACTGACAGACAATTTTCCCATAAAATACTCCTTCCACAATTATAAATCCTTTTTCTTGTTATCTTCATCATTTACATATTCTAAAATATCCCCCGGCTGGCAGTCTAAAGTTTTACAAATTGCTTCTAGTGTTGAAAACCTGACTGCCTTTGCCTTATTATTTTTAAGAATAGACAGATTAGCCATTGTAATATCTACTTTATGGGACAGTTCCGTCATACTCATTTTTCTTTTTGCCATCATAACGTCCAAATTAACTACAATAGACATACCACTCCTCCTAAATTGTCAAATCATTCTCTTTTTTATACCGTACAGCCTCTTCAAATACACAGGCCAGAACATGACTAAATATTCCTGCTATAAAGAAGGTCAGAATAATAACAAACGTCACCGGTGTGGGAAGAAAAAATAATTCTATAATAAAAAGTATTGAAATAGTTAAACTTACTTTTCCCATTAATTTTAAACTTTGTACATTATTATCTACAAAGCAATTTTTATCCATTACTGTTTTAATCATTTTCCGAAGCTGATTCAAAATCGTAACACCACATATACCGGCAAGTCCATAAATGATGAGTATTGGCCAGAATTCTTCTGTAATAGCCGGAGAAAAATATTTTCCTGCGATTTTTAGAATAAAAGGAAGTCCTAATATAACAACAATTCCTGAATAGAACATGAATCCTAACAATAAATTTGTAAATCTAATTAATTTTTCTTGACTCATATAAACACAATCCTCCCTAAAATATTTTGAATGTCTCTTGGTTTTTTATTTTTATTATATCATTATAAATTATGTATTTCAATATATTATTATTGTTTATCAATATATTTTTATTGTTTATTATTTCTTTCATAAGCTTCATACTCAGGTGTAAGGTAAAGGTATAAGACAGGGGTTTATTTGTTAAAACGAAAATCAAAAAAGGACAAAAAAACAGGAAACTAACCATAAAGTCCTGTTTCCTTTTGTGGTTAATTTCCTAATTTATTATTTACAAAATATTCTGAAAATGGAGCTCAAAAGGGTCAGTCCCCTTTTTCGTCTTCGTCTTCGGATATTTCTACTTGTTCTCCATCAATTTCTGCTGAGGCTTTTCTTACTTTTGCTACACTTGCTACTTTTTCTCCTTCAGGAAGATTAATCAGCTTTACACCTGATGTGATGCGTCCAAGTAATGAAATGTCGGCACACTGCATACGAATTATGATTCCTTCCGTATTGATAATCATTATCTCGCTGTCTTCTTCTACTGACTTCATTCCAACTACATTCCCGGTTTTTTCGGTAATCTTGTAACATTTTACTCCTTTACCGCCGCGGTTTTGCTTTGTAAATTCATCAAGACTGGTGCGCTTTCCCATCCCTTTTTCGGATACAATCAGAAGTTCTGATCCCTGGGTGCTCATCTGCATTGCTATAACTTCGTCTCTGTCGCTTAAGTTCATACCGCGAACTCCCATGGAGGTTCTTCCTGTTGCGCGGACATCCTGCTCATTAAAACGGATACACTGGCCATACATGGTTACAAGGATTATATCCTCGTTATTATCGGTAATTTTTACTTCTATCAGTTTATCATCTTCACGGAGTGTAATTGCCGCAAGGCCTGTTTTTCTTACATTCGCATAATCTTTTATAGGTGTTTTCTTTACAAGTCCCTTTTCGGTTGCCATAAACAGATATTTGCCATCTTCATATTCTTTGATTGGAATCATAGCTGTTATTTTTTCATCCGGCATTAACTGCAGAAGATTAATAATTGCCGTTCCTCTTGCTGTACGGCTCGCCTCCGGAATCTCGTATCCTTTTAGCCTATATACACGTCCTGTATTTGTAAAGAACATAATATAGTGGTGTGTCGATGTAATGAACAATTCCTCAATATAATCGTCATCCAGAGTCTGCATTCCCTTGATGCCTTTTCCTCCGCGGTTCTGGCTCTTAAAAGTATCAACAGTCATTCGCTTAATATACCCTAGTCTGGTCATCGCGATGACTATACTTTCCTGAGGAATTAAATCTTCCATGGAAATGTCAAATTCATCAAATCCTATTGATGTCCGTCTATCATCTCCATATTTGTCGGATATAACTAGTATTTCCTCTTTTATAACTCCAAGCAGCAATTTTTTATCTGCAAGAATAGCTTCCAATTCACCAATTTTCTGCATCAATTCCTTGTATTCATTTTCCAGTTTTTCCCTTTCCAAACCGGTCAATGCACGGAGACGCATATCTACAATTGCCTGAGCCTGTACATCCGATAAATCGAATTTTGCCATTAACTCATCTTTTGCAATTTGAACATTTTTTGAACCCCGGATAATCCTGATTACTTCATCAATATTATCCAAAGCAATAAGTAATCCCTGTAAAATATGTGCTCTTTCCTTTGCTTTGTTAAGCTCATATTTTGTCCTTCTGGTCACTACATCTTCCTGGTGCTTCAGATAATATTTAAGCATATCCAGAATATTCATTACCTTTGGCTCATTGTCCACAAGGGCAAGCATAATAACACCAAAAGTATCCTGAAGCTGTGTATGTTTGTACAGCTGATTCAGCACTACATTCGGATTCACATCACGGCGGAGTTCTATACATATTCTCATACCTTCACGGTTGGACTGGTCTGACAGATCTGTAATGCCGTCAACTCTTTTATCTCTTACTAATTCTGCTATTTTTTCTATCAGTCTTGCCTTATTGACCATATAAGGAAGTTCCGTTACAATAATACGGTTTTTTCCATTAGCCATAGGCTCAATATTGGTAATAGCACGCACCCTTATTTTCCCGCGTCCGGTCCTGTAAGCTTCCTCAATTCCCCTTGTCCCCAGAATTTCGGCTCCTGTAGGAAAATCAGGCCCTTTTACAATATGAAGTATATCCTCGATTGTAGTTTCTCCATTTTCATCAATCATGTCATCTATAATTTTGACGACAGCACCTATAACTTCCCTCAAATTGTGGGGAGGTATATTCGTTGCCATCCCAACCGCAATTCCGGAAGTTCCGTTTACCAAAAGATTTGGAAATCTTGAAGGAAGAACAACAGGCTCTTTCTCTGTCTCATCAAAGTTTGGAATAAAATCTACAGTATCTTTATTGATATCCGCAGTCATCTCCATGGAAATCTTACTGAGGCGTGCCTCAGTATAACGCATAGCAGCTGCTCCATCCCCGTCCACAGAGCCAAAGTTTCCATGTCCGTCAACCAGAGGATATCTGGTAGACCATTCCTGGGCCAGATTTACCAGTGCACCATAAATAGAGCTGTCCCCATGAGGATGATATTTACCAATTGTATCTCCGACGATACGTGCACACTTACGGTGAGGCTTGTCAGGTCCATTATTCAATTCAATCATAGAATACAGAATTCTCCTCTGCACAGGCTTTAATCCATCCCTTACATCAGGCAAGGCACGGGCAGCAATTACACTCATGGCATAATCGATATAAGAGTTTTCCATTGTTTTTTTCAGATCAACTTCATGGACTTTATCAAAAATATTATCTTCCATCTTCATATCCTTTCTTTTATGTTAAGCGAATACACAAAATACCCAAAAGTATCTATCTCCACTTTGGTATTTACTTAAATATCCAGGTTTTTCACATATTTAGCATTTTCTTCAATGAACTCTTTTCTCGGCTCTACTTTATCTCCCATAAGTGTAGTAAAGGTCAAATCCAGCTCAGAAGAGGTTTCTTCATCCATTGTAACTCTTAAGAGAACCCTGTGCTCCGGAGCCATGGTTGTATCCCAAAGCTGTTCTGCATCCATCTCTCCAAGGCCTTTATAGCGCTGAATTTTATTATTTCCGTCTCTTCCTACTTCTGTAAGTATTTCACTTAATTCCTCGTCACTGTATGCATACCATTCCCTTTTATTTTTCTCCAGCTTATAAAGAGGAGGCTGTGCCAGGTAAACATGCCCTCCCTTAATTAAATCAGGCATAAAACGATATAAAAATGTCAGCAGCAGGGTGCTGATATGTGCCCCATCCACATCGGCATCAGTCATAATAATAATCTTATGGTACCGAAGTTTTGAAATATCAAAATCATCGTGTATTCCTGTTCCAAATGCCGTGATCATCGCCTTAATCTCTGCATTTGCATATATTTTATCAAGTCTTGCCTTTTCCACATTCAGTATCTTACCTCTTAGGGGAAGAATAGCTTGGGTACTCCTGTCTCTGGCCGTCTTCGCAGAACCACCGGCAGAATCACCCTCCACAATATAAATTTCACAGTTTTTGGGATCTTTATCAGAACAATCTGCAAGCTTTCCAGGAAGTGACATTCCTTCCAGAGCAGATTTGCGCCTTGTTAAATCTCTTGCCTTTCTTGCAGCCTCTCTTGCACGCTGAGCCATCACAGATTTATCTACTATCATCTTAGCCACACTCGGATTCTGCTCTAAAAAAATTTCAAGCTGTGTACTGACAATATTATCAACTGCACCCCTTGCTTCACTGTTTCCAAGCTTCTGCTTTGTCTGTCCCTCAAACTGAGGATCTTCAAGTTTTACACTGATAATAGCAGTCAAACCTTCTCTGATATCCTCACCGGACAAGTTTGCTTCATTATCCTTCAATAATTTATTTTTTCTTGCGTAATCATTGAATGTCTTTGTCAGGGCATTGCGGAATCCTACTATATGTGTACCTCCTTCAGGCGTCGTAATATTATTTACAAAACCATAAGTATTGTCATTGTAGGAGTCATTATGCTGCATGGCAACTTCCACTGCAACATTATCTTTCATTCCCTCACAATAAATAATACTTTCATACAGAGGTGTTCTGCTGCGATTCAGATAACTGACAAACTCCTTAATTCCACCTTCATAATGAAATGTCTTTTCTCTGAGTTCTTCTTCTCTCTCATCTCTGAGACAAATTTTAAGCCCTTTTGTCAAAAATGCCATTTCTCTGAAACGCTGCTTCAAAGTATCAAAATCAAATACTGTTTCTTCAAAGATTTCATCATCGGGTAAAAAAGTTACCCTTGTACCTGTCTTTTCAGGGTCACATTCCCCCACTACTCTTAGCTTATCAACAACTTTTCCACGTTCATAGCGTTGTTTATATATACTGCCTTCATTATAAATTTCTACCTCAAGCCATTGTGAAAGAGCATTTACAACAGATGCACCAACTCCGTGCAAGCCTCCTGATACCTTATATCCCCCACCGCCAAACTTTCCGCCGGCATGCAAAATGGTAAAGACTACTTCTACTGCGGGAAGCCCTGATTTATGATTTACTCCCACAGGAATTCCACGCCCGTTGTCAATGACTGTAATTGAATTTTCTTTATTTATACTTACAAGAATCTTATCACAATATCCAGCCAATGCCTCATCTACGGCATTGTCCACAATCTCATATACCAGATGATGGAGTCCTCTTGCAGAAGTGCTGCCGATATACATCCCCGGTCTTTTTCTTACCGCTTCCAATCCCTCTAATATTTGGATTTGATCAGCCCCATATTCAGCATCAAATTCTGTACCTGTTGCACCCATTTAAAAACCTCCTAATTCTCTTCTGCTACCTGTCCATTTTTCACATGGAATATTTTATTAATAGAAAATCGATGATTCACAAACTCATCTAAACCAGTACATGTAATTACAGTTTGTATATCATGAATACTATCCAATAAGTAGTTTTGCCTGTGTTTATCCAATTCAGACAATACATCATCTAACAATAATACCGGTGTGTCTTTAATTAACATTCTGACCAATTCTATTTCTGAAAGCTTCAGTGACAGCGCAGCCGTACGCTGCTGTCCCTGGGAGCCAAATTTTCGAATATCCAGACTTCCTTCCATGAAGGATAAATCATCTCTGTGAGGGCCTACAGAAGTACTCTTCAATCTCATATCTCTTTCTCTGTTTTTCTTCAAAGCCTGTGCAAAAGACAAATTTCCTACACTGCTTTCGTATTCCAGAAATATATGTTCTTTTCCCCCTGTCAGCCTATAATGAATATTAGAAATTATTTTATTCAACTGTCTTATAAAATTTCTTCTGCTCTCTATCACTTTCATTCCATACTCAGCCAGCTGCATATCCCATACATCAAGTGTCTCTACAAGATTATGCTGTCTGTCAATATCTTTAAGCAGAGAATTTCTCTGATTAATAATTCGGTTATAACTGGAAAGATTGCTGAGATATATTTTATCAAGCTGGGATAATTCCAAATCAATAAATCTCCTTCGGCCTGAAGGTCCTTCTTTGATAATATTCAAATCCTCCGGAGAAAAAAATACAAAATGAATAATCCCAAATAATTCGCTTGCTTTCCGGATTGGAACCTTATTCACTGCAATTCCTTTGGGACTATTCTTCTTCAAATGCATATCTATCTGGTATTCCATCCCTCTTTTAATGACAATGGTTTCCAAATGTGCTTCATCGTGTTCAAACTGAATCAAATCTCTGTCTTTTGTGCCCCTGTGAGATTTCGTTGTACCTGACAGATACAGTGCTTCCAGGATATTTGTCTTTCCCTGCGCATTATCCCCATAAAAAATATTTGTCTGAGTATCAAGAGTCAAATCTAACAAATCATAATTTCTATAATTCTTTAGTTTTAAAGATTTGATTACCATAATTTCTCCATCAGTGTAATTATTTTACACTTTTTCAGACTATTTTTCAATTTTTATTTTCTGACCACCAAATTCAACGCTGTCTTTGTCGTATAATTTCCGGCCTCTTCTTGTATCCTTCTCACCATTTACACATACCTGTCCATTCTGGATGACTTCCTTCGCCACCACACCTGAATCAACCAGGCCGGCAGCTTTTAATGCCTGGCCAAGTTTGATAAATTCGTCACCTTCACGCAACTTAATAATTTCCATACTAAATCCTTTCTTATGCAACTGCATTAAAGTTAACCGGAAGAATTAAATAAATATAACTTTCATTCTCGTTTTTAATAAAACATGGCGCTTTAGCATTCATAAAATATAAATCAACTTCTTCATCATCAATTACCCGAAGTGCATCAATCAAAAACTTTGGGTTAAAACCGATCAATAAGTCCTTACCCTCTTTAGTTATAAGAATTTCTTCATCCATTGAACCAATCTGTGACTTAATCTTCAACTCCATGGATTCATCCCTGATGTCAATGATAATTGGCTTTTTTTCTCCCTCTTTTATCAAAAGAGTAGCCCTGTCTATACAGTCTAAAAGTTCTTTTTTATGGATCTTTACCTTCGTCTCATAATCACTGGACAGCATCTGATTTATTTTAAAATAATTTCCTTCTATCAACCTGGACACAACAACTGTTTTATCAAATTCAAAAACAATATGATTCTTTGTAAATGATATATCTACATTAACATCGGCTTCACCGCCTATAATCTTACTGATTTCCTGAAGTGTTTTTCCTGGGACAATTACTTTCCTCGGTGAATAATTATCTTTTAACTCAATTTTGCGGATAGAAATTCTATGACCATCCAGAGAAACAACCTTCAGTATATTATCATCTATTTCAAACAATTCACCTGTCATCATCTTGTTCGTATCGTTATCGGCAATGGAAAAAATTGTCTGACGAATAACTTCCTTCAACGTAAATTCAGAAACTGTAATATAACTTTCCTTCTCAATAACCGGAAGATAAGAAAAATCTTCCCCTGACTGTGCTGCAATATTAAATTTTGCTTTTTCACAGGTAATAATGGCTTGACTCGATTCATCTGTTTTTATAGTAACATCATTATCAGGAAGCTTTCGGACAATTTCCGAAAAGATTCTTGCATTCAAAGCAATAATTCCTCTTTCCTCAACTTCCCCCTCAATTTGTGTTTCAATACCTAATTCCATATCATTCGCAGTCAATTTTATAATATCGGCAGATGCGTCAATTAAAATACATTCAAGGATAGGCATTGTTGTTTTAGAGGGAACTGCTTTAGATACAATACTCACGCCTCTTACAAGATTAGATTTTGAACAAATGATTTTCATATGTCGGTAACTCCTTTCAATTATCATGGTGAATTATTTTTTCCGCCGCTTTTTATAGATAAATAAATAAATAAATTCCGCCTCCTTAGTAATAGGGGCTGTAGATAAGTTGATAACTACTTCAAAGCCTTGAAAATAAAGAGGATGCCCATACTGAAAACTCTGTAGAAAGCTATTAAAGTTTGATGGGATAGGGTGGGAATAATTTTAAGGCTTTATTTAGTTTACTTTTTATGAACCTAATAATCCACAGTACTTTAACATAGTTACTCACAGTTTTTTTAACGAAATGTGAATTATTAATTTCCTGTAAAATGTTTTTAAGTCCTTTTTAATGTTAAATAGGATTAATCTTTTTCTTAATAATATTAACAGTATTGTTGAGTGCTTCATCAATTGTTATGTCACGGGCAATCTTTTTCACACCGTGACTGACGGAGGCATGATCTTTTCCCCCTAAAATAATTCCTATTGTTTTAAGTGGGGTCTCTGTCATGGTCCGGCAGAGATACATGATAATCTGCCGGGGAAGAACAATTTCAGCACTTCGTTTTTTACCTTTCAGCTCAGGGATAGGAACGTTAAAGTGTTCAGAAACAACATCTATAATCAGCTCAGGTGTAACTTCCCTGTTTGAGTCAGGAGAAACCATATCTTTTAAGGCCTCTGCTGCAAGTGGAATATCAATTGGCTTATTCTCAAGATTGGCCAATGCTATCAGTTTATTTAAGGAACCTTCCAGTTCTCGAATGTTTGACTTAATATTATTTGCTATGTATTGAAGAACGTCATCTGGAATATGATAACGTTCCAATCCGTCCAACTCCTCCTTTTTACGGAGGATTGCCATCCTGGTCTCATAGTCAGGAGTGGAGATATCTGCAATAAGTCCCCATTCAAAACGGGTACGCAGCCTTGCTTCCAGTGTTTCAATATCCTTGGGAGGCTTATCACTGGATATAATAATTTGTTTTCCAGATACATGAAGGTGATTGAATGTGTGGAAGAACTCTTCCTGGGTGCTTTCTTTACCAATAATAAATTGTATATCGTCGATGAGAAGTACATCATTGTTTCTATATTTTTCACGGAAAGTGGTCATTGCAAGTTCATTTCCAGTTTTACCTATTTTCAATGAATCAATCAGTTCATTTGTAAAGGTCTCACTTGTTACATAAAGAACTTTCTTTGTAGGATCATTTTCTAATATGAAATGTGCTATGGAATGCATGAGGTGTGTTTTGCCGAGTCCAACTCCTCCGTATATAAAAAGAGGATTGTAAATCTCTCCGGGGGACTCAGAGACAGCAAGGGAAGCTGCGTGTGCAAAACTGTTATTACTGCCCACCACAAAAGTATCAAATGTATATTTGGGATTTAAATTTGCATTTGCAAATATTGCATTCGACTTTTTCTTTTTTGCAGTATTTTCTTTCTTTTCCTTAATAATAAGATTATCTTCTGTCACAAAGGAAATTTCATATTCCTTACCGGTTACCTCTGCAACACATACTTTAAAAGGAAGAAGATATTTGTCTTCTATATGCTCCAGACTTGCTTTGAGTTTTACAAGAATATAGACAGTGTCTTCTGTAACTTCATATACTGTCAATGGTGCAACCCACGTATTGTATGCAATATTTGATGAGCAATATTCGGATTTCATCTTATTTAAGATCTGCTCCCAACTTTTTTCCACAATGTTCATTCATAGTACTCCTAATCAATATAATAGAGAGATATATGCAATCTCTCCACTACATTTTACATCAAAAGGGCCTGATAAGCAATGGAAAAAGGTGTGTATAACTTTATACACAGCCTAATCTCATATGTTTAAACACAAAAAGTTAAAAAATAAATTTAATCTACATGTTATCCCACAGTTATTTACATCTTATTCACAAGTTATCAACATGATATAGGGTCCCAAAGTCATGCTTTTTCATGCAAGCATGAAACGCATGACCTTTTGACCC
>ENA-UOOI01003141-UOOI01003141.1-fermentation-metagenome-genome-assembly--contig:-NODE-3141-length-12953-cov-3.453791_pt1 | contig 12953 bp, 10 predicted proteins | sample MGYA00245779_ERZ724027 | MGnify/ENA primary metagenome ERZ724027 (study PRJEB28704, sample SAMN03018318) | fermentation metagenome | biome: anthropogenic terrestrial biome; feature: soil; material... | reverse complement strand
GCGAGAATTGGAAATCGAGGAGCGAAGGCGACTCAAAACGACTAATTTTAATGAACCTCAAAATAATAAATAAACAGTAAATTATGAGTAATCAGAGAGAGAAACTTTTCACCGGTTTTCCTCCCGTTTCCACCGATGAGTGGATGGAAGTTATTACAAAGGACCTGAAAGGGGCCGACTTCCACAAAAAATTGGTATGGAGAACCAATGAAGGGTTTAATGTGAATCCTTTTTATCGTGCGGAAGATATAGAAGGATCCCGTGCGGCCGAGAATCTGCCGGGTCAGTTTCCTTATGTACGCAGCACCAGAAAGGATAATAAGTGGTATGTACGTCAGGAGATCAACGTGAAGGATTTCGCAGAGGCCAACAAGAAAACACTTGCCCTGCTCGAAAGAGGCATTACCTCTTTTGGTTTTCGTCTGCCGAAGAATGAACTTTCGGCTGAAAACCTGGAGACACTCCTTCAGGGGGTTGCTCCTGATAAGGTCGAGCTGAACTTCAGCACCTGTATTTCGCGCACCCTCGACCTGGCAGGATTGGTAACAGCATATATCCGGTCGCGGAATCTCAACGTGATGGAATGCTTCGGATCCATAGAATTCGATCCCTTCAGGAAAATACTGAAAAAAGGGATTGACGAACCCAACTGGGTGGAAAAGGCCGTAGAGATAGTGAAAATTACGGCGCCGCTTCCCCGCTATCGTGCCATTACCGTGACCGGGGACAGAATGAATAATGCCGGAGCCTACAGCTATCAGGAGTTGGGATACAGCCTTTCCTATGGAAACCAGGTGTTGTCGGCGCTGATCGAAAAGGGCGTCGACCCGTCAATGGCTGCAAAAAAAATAAAATTTGAGTTTGGCGTCGGCTCCAACTACTTCATGGAGATCGCCAAATTCCGTGCCGCACGCTGGCTGTGGGCGGAGATTGTGGCTGCTTACGAACCGGCATGTGCACATGATTGCGACAACAAAGCCGACGACGGTACCTGCCGTTGTGCCGCGAAAATGAATATCCATGCATCCACTTCACGATTCAACCAATCATTGTACGACCCTTATGTGAATATGCTGCGCACACAAACGGAGGCGATGTCTGCCACTATCGGCGCTGTCGATTCACTTACGGTACGTCCTTTCGATGAAGCCTTCGAGACTCCCACCGCTTTCGCGGAACGTATTGCCGTGAACCAGCAACTGCTGCTGAAAGAGGAGTCCCATTTCGATAAGATCACAGATCCTTCATCCGGATCCTATTATATTGAAACGCTCACCGCTGCACTGGTTGAACAGGCCTGGAAGTTATTCCTTAAGACCGAAGAAACCGGCTTCTATGAAGCGCTTAAGGCAGGCAGTGTACAGGATGCCGTCAATGCTTCGGCCGATGCCCGCTTTAATGCGGCAGCTAACCGAAGAGAGATCTTGCTGGGTACCAATCAATATCCCAACTTCGGGGAGGCCATGAGCCAAAAGATGGAAGATGCGGCGTCACATTGCGGTTGCGGAAGCGACGATGCACAAAACAGACCGCTCAAGCGGCTCAACACCCGCCGTCTCTCCAATGCTTTCGACGAGTTACGTCTGGCCACCGAGCGGAGCGGAAAAACGCCCAAAGTGTTTATGCTTACTATCGGTAATCTGGCCATGCGTCTGGCACGTTCGCAGTTCTCAAGCAATTTCTTCGCCTGCGCCGGGTATGAGCTCATTGACAACCTCGGTTTCAAAACTGTTGAGGAGGGAGTCAATGCGGCCCGTGCAAAAGGCGCCGATGTGGTGGTTCTCTGCTCTAGCGACGATGAATATGTTACCCTGGCTCCCGAAGCATACAACCTGCTTAAAGGGGGTAAGGAACTTTTCGTGGTGGCCGGCGCTCCCGCATGTGCGGACGATCTCAAAGCGATCGGTGTCGAGCACTTCATCAATGTGCGCAGCAATGTGTTGGAGACGCTGAAGACATTCAATGAGAAGCTTTTGTTATAGAGTAAAGAGTAAAGAATAAAGAGTTAGGATAACTTTTATGCATCATTTCAGAAAGTTAAATATTTGGTTGAAATCTGTTGATCTGGTTACAGATATCTACAGATTAACCCATACTTTCCCAACTCATGAAAGGTTCGGTTTAATATCACAAATGCAACGTGCAGCAATTTCTTGTCCGACTAATATTGCAGAAGGGTCGGCAAAGTCTGGTTATAAATATTTTGCCCGGTTTCTCGAAATTGCACACGGTTCTTTGCTTGAGCTTGGAACAGAGTTGATAGTTGCAATGAATTTGGGATATATCGATGTTGAAAAATATGAACTATATAAAGACAAGATAATCGAACTGCAAAAGATGATTTATTCTTTTAAAGATAGATTATATCAACAAGATGAAAGGTAAAGTCTTTGCTCTTTACTCTTTGTTCTTTATTCTAATTAAATTATGGACGGAGAAGGGAAACTGAAAAACTGGATCATCGTAGCGCATCCGTGGGCGTTCCCTGCATCGGCATCACCGGCGCTGATAGCCATATCTTATGTCTTTTATCTCTATAAAAGGGAAGGAATAGTTGAATTGAACTGGACCTACGGTATTCTGGCCTTTTTCGGCGCGATTATCTTCCATATGGCGGGAAATCTGATAGGCGAATATCACGACTATATGAGCGGAGTAGACCGGAAAGAGAAGACCGGTCCGCCCCGCCTGATCGTATTGGGGATATTCAAGCCTGCCACGGTGCTTTATTACGGCTATACAGTGTTCTTTATCGGTATTTTGCTGGGAATTTATCTCCTGTTGCATACCGGACTGCCGTTACTGTTTATAGGGGTTATCGGTATTATCAGCTCCACGCTCTACTACAAATTCAAGTATGTGGCACTGGGCGACCTGCTCATCTTCATTTGTTACGGCTTGTCGATCGCTTTGGGTGTGGCTTATGTCATGACCGCACAGTTGCTTTGGCCCGTACTGCTGGTGATCACACCCGTAGGACTGCTCATCGTGGCTATACTGCATGCCAATAATACACGCGATATGTTGCAGGATAAAGAAGCCGGTATACGCACCCAGGCCATGAATATGGGATTGGAAGGCGCTCAGATTTTTTATCAGACAATACTGCTGGCAGCCTATCTGCTGATCGCGATCATGGTGATGATACAGATGTTGACTAACTGGACGTTCTTAGTCCTTCTCAGTTTTCCGTTTGCCATTAAAAATATCAAACTGATGAGAAAGGCGACCATGGACGATCTGGGTATTATCCGTTTTCTGGATACCTATACGGCCCAACTGGTGCTGCTGTTCAGTCTGCTGATGGTGGCCGGCAATGTAATAGCTTCGTTTATATAGATGTAATTAAGGATAGGGGTACAAATGACGGTGCGTTCCATAATACAAAGGTGATTAAAATAAAACAATCGAATGTTTTCGTTAAGCTAAACGAGCAGAAGACAAGCTTGCTTGGATTATGCCGTAGCGAGAAAACACCTAATTTTTAATGAACCAAATCAAAATGTCTTGATTCTTGGTTCTTGATTCTAAAAGTCTAAAAAATATGAAACCAAATTTTAAAGATATCAATCTTCACTCAGCCGGCTTTTCTTCGACCGATGTGGCCGAATGGGCTGAAAAAAACGAGATCAAAGCCGATTGGCTTACGCCGGAACAGATCCCGGTAAAACCGGTCTACACGAAAGAAGACCTTCAGGGTATGGAGCATCTGAATTATGCTGCTGGCCTGCCGCCTTATCTGCGTGGTCCTTATTCCACGATGTATGTGATGCGTCCGTGGACCATCCGTCAGTATGCCGGATTCTCCACTGCAGAGGAGTCCAATGCTTTCTACCGCCGTAATCTTGCCTCGGGACAGAAAGGGCTCTCCGTAGCGTTCGACCTGCCCACGCACCGCGGCTATGACGCCGACAACGAACGGGTAGTGGGTGACGTGGGAAAAGCCGGTGTCTCCATCTGTTCGGTGGAAGATATGAAAATATTGTTCGATGGTATCCCGCTCAACAAGATGTCGGTATCCATGACCATGAACGGCGCCGTACTGCCTGTCCTTGCATTCTACATTGTAGCTGCACAGGAACAGGGGGCGCAATTGGAAGAGATGGCCGGTACCATCCAGAACGATATCCTGAAAGAATTCATGGTGCGCAATACCTATATCTATCCGCCGGAATTCTCAATGAAGATCATCGCCGATATTTTTGAGTTCACCTCGCAAAAGATGCCCAAATTCAACTCCATCTCCATCTCCGGATATCACATGCAGGAAGCCGGCGCCACCGCCGATATCGAGTTGGCCTACACCTTGGCCGACGGTATCGAGTACCTGCGCGCCGGTATCAACGCCGGTATCGATGTGGATGCTTTTGCGCCCCGTCTCTCGTTCTTCTGGGCTATTGGTATGAACCATTTTATGGAAATAGCCAAGATGCGTGCCGCACGCCTGTTATGGGCCAGGATCGTAAAGAGTTTCGGTTCTAAAAATCCCAAGTCGATGGCGTTGCGTACCCACTCACAGACATCGGGATGGTCGCTCACCGAACAGGACCCGTTCAACAATGTGGGACGTACCTGTATCGAGGCAATGGCTGCTGCACTCGGACATACCCAGTCGCTCCACACCAACGCGCTCGATGAGGCCATCGCGCTGCCGACCGACTTCTCGGCCCGTATCGCCCGTAACACCCAGATATATATTCAGGAAGAGACGCAGATCACCCGCCAGGTTGATCCGTGGGCAGGCTCCTACTATGTGGAATCACTTACACAGGAACTGGTCGATAAGGCATGGACACTTATTCAGGAAGTAGAGGAACTGGGAGGGATGGCCAAGGCTATCGAGACCGGCATTCCTAAAATGCGTATCGAAGAGGCGGCCGCCCGTACGCAGGCGCGTATCGACTCGGGCGTTCAGGCCATCATTGGTGTGAACCGCTACAGGCTCGATCAGGAAGATCCTATCGATATTCTCGATATCGATAATACAGAGGTGCGTAAGCAGCAGGTGGAACGCCTCGGTCAACTGAGAGCCAGCCGTGACAATGAAGCGGTACAAAAAGCGCTCGAGGCCATCACCCGCTGCGTAGAGACCAAACAGGGCAACCTCCTCGAACTCTCGGTAGAGGCTGCGCGGGTACGTGCTACGCTGGGAGAGATCTCCGACGCATGTGAAAAAATAGTGGGACGTTATAATGCAGTAATCAGAACAATTTCAGGTGTGTACTCAGCAGAATCGAAAGAGGCGCCGACGCTCGAGAAAGCGCGCGCCCTCACAGACCAGTTTGCCAAAAAAGAGGGGCGTAGACCCAGGATCATGGTAGCCAAAATGGGACAGGATGGACACGACCGCGGCGCCAAAGTGGTCGCTACCGGTTATGCCGACTGCGGCTTCGACGTAGATATGGGACCCTTGTTCCAGACGCCGGCCGAAGCAGCCCGTCAGGCCATAGAAAATGATGTGCATGTATTGGGTGTGTCTTCTCTGGCTGCCGGACATAAAACGCTTGTGCCGCAGGTGATCGAAGAACTGAAACGGCTCGGCCGTCCCGATATCGTGGTAATTGCGGGCGGTGTGATCCCTGCACAGGATTACGATTTCCTTTACCGTGCCGGTGTATCGGCCATCTTCGGGCCGGGAAGCTCGATCACCCAATCGGCATGTGATATCATGCGTGTGCTGATGGACGAGTAAGTAAGCGTATAATTTTTTATATTTACAGATCCGCTCTCCGAGCCTGTTTTGTCAGACAGGGTCGGGAGCGGATTATTTTTTATAATCAATTTGTAACCGATCGTAACCAAGAGATGTCCTATTTTCAAAAAAGATTATGAGTTGGAAATTATTTTTTTCGTTATTACTCTATAGCTTCATGTTACCTCTCAGTGCGCAAATAATGGATAAAGGATAATGGATAGCAATGAGAGTTTATCTGAACCGGCTGCTTATAAAACGGAAATTTTGTTCGATGGCTATGTAAAAACCGCTTTGGTGAATGCCGGGGCGGTTTTTTATAATGTATATTTACAATATGCGAAAAAGTTTTGTACCTTGCAACTTCATAATTTTTAATTTGTATTTGGTAATTCCTGACGTATGCGTATGCCCCACACTCCACTCAAGCGCAAAGAAGATATCGGACTCTCGCCGTATGAACTGAAATTTCGCGGCCGGCACCGCTCCGAAGAGATACGAATCACTCTTTTCGATATCGATTTCGAAAAGGTGGATGAATCGACAATCCGGTCGGTAGAAGAACTGCTGCCTTATAAAAATACCGATACCCTTACCTGGGTGAATATCGACGGATTACATAATGAGAAATTGATGGGAGAGTTGGTAGATACCCTGCAAATCCCGGCTGATATTTTATCGGATGTGATGGAGCCCGGCACACGTCCACAGATGGATGAATTCGACCATGGCCTTTTTATCTCTGTAAAAATGATGAAACTCGACGAAGAGACGAATCAGGTATCGGTCGACAACCTGAGCCTTGTGATGATGGACAACCTGCTGGTCACTTTTCAGGAAGAGAAGAGCGACTTGTTTAATCCTGTAAGGGAGCGGATCAGGAAGCACTCTAAGAGATTCAGGAAATTAGGCGCTGATTATCTCGCCTTTGCCCTGCTGGATATAGTAATCGATAATTATATCTTTATTCTGGGTGTACTCGGCGAAAAGATTGAAGACCTGGAAAACAGGATGGTGCTTCATCCCGGCAGGGAAACCCTCAAAATAATCAACCTTCTCAAACGTGAGCTCAGTAATTTGGGGCGTTATATAAGACCTGCCAGGGAGATGATCATAAGCCTTGCAAAATCGGATAGCGACTTTATCGCTCCGGCAAACGAAAAACACTACAAAGAACTCCAGGATAATATAAACCAGGTAGTAGAACTACTGGAGTATTACCGTGAACTGCTGTATGACGAGTTGAATATTTATCATTCTTCCATGAGCACGAAACTGAATGATATAATGGCGCTGTTAACTGTCTTTTCAGTGGTATTTATCCCGCTCACATTCATTGTAGGCGTGTATGGAATGAACTTCGACAATATGCCCGAACTGCATCTGCGATACGGATATTTTATTGTCTGGGGAGTGATGGTGATGGTTGCCGCCGGTATGCTCTGGTATTTTAAGAGGAGGAAATGGTTTTAAGATCCGGGAAACCTGATTTATGATTTTTATTTGTTTAAAATAATTATCTTTGTTGGTAATAAAATAAGAACCACTCAGTTCATTCAATATCCCCTCTTTTCAGTAATGGGGAAATAAAATCACAGACAATCAATGAGTTCAGATCAGGAAAGCGCTTCCCGGTGGCTGGGTAAGAAGATGATAGAAGCAAAAGGTCCGTATATTATAGCTTCAGTATTTACCATTGTAAGCGCGGGATGTTTTGTTGTTTTTTGCTGGTATTTGTCGGAATTTGCGGCTTCATGGCTCAACGAGGGACTGGTTTTGCCCAACCTGCTGCTGTATGCGTCGGCATTTCTCACGGGCAGGTATATTTTTGCCCATTTTGCGTCGCAGTGCAACTACAATGCAGGGAATATAATTGTTTCCAGAATCAAAAAACAAATTTATCCGGTATTACTCAACAACAGCCAATTGGATTCCACGTCAAGTGCCTTGTATGTTACCAGGATCAGCGACGACCTGAAACCCTTTTTTGCTTTTTTCATCCCTTATTCCGTGGCAACGGTTGTGGTCAGTACATTATTGTTAGCGGTTAGTTTTTGGGTGGAGAAATGGGTCGCTGTCATACTGCTGGTTTCGCTGCTGGTCATTCCCATGCAAATGGCCGTCATCGGTGTGGGTGCCGAAGCGCTCCACAAAAAACATGTCAATCTTTTCCTGAAATATTCGGCCGTTTTTTACAACCGTCTCCAAACCATTGCCGAAATTGTCAATTTAGATAATTTCAAAGTGCAATACCGTTTTTTGTCGGGAAAAAGTAAGGAATTGAACAAAGCGACTACCAGCGTGATGCGGGTTGCCGTCCTGTCCTCGGCGGTATTGGAACTTTTTGTTACGATTTGTATTGCGGCTATTGCTATTTACCTGGGAATGAGCCTGCTTGGAATTATGCCTGGTCCCAATTACGGGAAAGGGTATGATTTCCGTACCGCGCTGTTTTTGCTTACCCTTACGCCTTATTTTTTCTTTTATTTGCGGAAATTCGTTAGCGCTTACCACGACCGGAACAGAGCCTTGGCGTCGGCAGAGTTGTTGATGCCGATACTGAATGAAGAGATCGCTCCACCTTTGGCCGACACGAACGAAATGATTAACAATTTTGAGATCAAAAGCTTGAACTTTACTTATCCCGATTCGCCGGTCAAGGTATTGCACGACATCCATCTGCGATTGCCAATGAAAGGATTGGTGCTGGTGAAAGGTATTTCGGGTTCGGGAAAATCCACCTTGTTGAAAATATGTGCCGGGAGCCTGTTTGCGCGAGACGGTACGGTTTCGGTAAACGGGAAAGACAACACATGGTCGCATCAATGGCTGAAAGCGAACTCGTCGTACATGAACCAGTTTCCTTTCATCTTCGACGGAACGCTGCGATACAACGTGTTTCTCGAAAAAGAAGCAGACAAACACGACCGGTATCCTGAGTTTTTGGATAAGATCCTTATTAAAAAAGAGGAGGGCTGGCAAACCGGGTTGAGCCATAACGGCAAGCAACTTTCAGGCGGCGAAAAACAACTGGTCACGCTTGCCCGGATGATGCTGCACCCGAGGCCGGTTGTGATTCTGGATGAGCCTACAGCTAATTTGGACGCCGATACTATCGAAATTATTCTTCCGCAAATTGTAAAATTAGCCGAAGAACGGTTGGTAATCGTCGCCTCGCACGAAAAGATGTTCGATGCCGTGGCCGATACAATCCTTAACTTAAATTGGGGAGAACAGATGAAGTATGCATAAATTTATCGTACAACGGATATTAGAACCCTTCGCGGGCAAATGGCTGCAGGGATTTTTGCTGCTGGCTCTATGGACGGTGGCATTCGTTGCCCTTCCGGCTATTTCAGGATGGTTTCTGGCCATTTGCAGCGTGGTATTTATTACGGCAAACACCGCATTTTCATATTTGATCCCGTCTGCCATTATCCGTTTACTGGCGCTGCTGCGCACGGCGACGCGGTATTTCGAGCGGTTGGAAAACCACAAGACTACGCTCGATGTGCAGCAAAGCCTGCAGTTGAAAATTTTTCAATCGGTCGCCAAATTCCCCTATTTCAAAAAGCAGGTCAACAACAACTCTACGCTGCTCGAAAACAGTACGCACGGCATCGACCAGATACTCAACCACATCCTTTTATGGCTTTTGCCCTTTGCTGCGCTGATACTTTCGCTCGGCATCTACTTTCTCTTTATCGCCCTGTTTTCGCACGTCATAGCCATTGAGTTTCTGATTTCTGCCGCCGTTCTTCTGTTTATTGTCCCCCAACTGTTCTTTCGAAAAAACGGAAAACTCTATGAAGCGCTGAAAACGCATCGCGAAGAGAATAACCAGGCGCTCATCCAAAGTTTCAGGGGACGGATAGAGATCTCGAAATACAATCTGGAAGAGAAAGCTATCGGACAATATGAGCAAAAATTGTGGCAACTCGAACGATTGGAAAACAGGTTGCAAACTAACTCATTTTATCTTCAACTGATTGCCGGGCTTGGATTTAGCTATATGGCTGCTTTCCTGCTTTGGAATTCGGGCAACTATGGTATCGATGCCCCGACGGCTATCGGGATTTTCTTCGGTATCATGGCGCAAGCCGAGTTGTCTGAGATGCTTTTCTCCGGAAAATCGGAAAAAAGTTCGGTTGCGCATCAGATCAGGGATGTTGACTCGATTATCGAACAGGGCGAACAACCGGTTGAAACAGTACAGGTTCATTGTTCTCTGGAAAATGTAAGTGTAAAGAATATGAGTGCAAAAATCCCCGACGCCCCTGTGCGTACCGGGGAAGTGTCGTTAGAGATAAAAAAAGGGGAATGGGTTGCGCTCTTCGGAGAAACGGGGAAAGGGAAAACCACACTGCTGAATAGTCTTTTTTATCCCGAATACCGCCGGAGCGGCTCGTTGACATGGAACGGTGATAAGGAATTATCGCATTTGCCTGTACCGGAGTGTGTGTATGTTACCCAAAAAGCTTATCTGCTTACCGGGACATTACGTGAAAACTTCGAGGGTTACCCCGACGAAGCGATTGAGCAGGTGTTGGAAACGGTCGATCTGGCAAGCTGGCATTTGTCGCTCCCCGATGGTTTGGGAAGCTGGTTAGGGGAAAACGGCGAAACGTTGAGCGGTGGACAGCGGAAAAAGCTGTTGCTGGCACAGGCGCTACTCAAAGAACCGCAACTGTTGGTTGTAGATGAACCCACAGCCGGTATAAGTTCCGAAAATGCGATTGCCATTTTCCGGAATATCAAACGCCGGTACCCCGATATTGCTATACTGATGGCTACCCACCTGAAAGATTTTGAAAATGTGGCGGATAAAATAATAAGAATTTAGCTTCTTATTTACATCTTACCTCCGCCGCGCGCATTCAGGTGATCAAGGATGGGAGAGATATTGAAATATACCCTTTCCACACCGAACCGGTTGTCTGCGAGCGTGAGATAATTCACCTTTTTGCTGCTCAGGATCTTATCTTCGCCTCCGAAATTGTATCCCAGGAAAGGAAGTATATCGTATTCATGCGCTACCTTGATCACGTAGAAAGGTGTGTCGGCCGACATCCCGTCCCCGGTTCCTGCAATCGCATTCTGCACAACATGTCTTTGCTGTGCCACTTTTTTATACTCTTCGGCATTGTTTTGCTGTGCGTATACCAGCAGCTTGGCATTCAACGCGCGCAGGTTGAACGGGTCTTCCAGCAGCAGCGCGTCGGAATATTGCAGGATACTGGTATAATCAGTCGGCGTGAACGATTTTTTCGATAACACTTCCGCCAGCTTGTTGTTATAGGCGGAGGTGTCCACAGGCATATACTGCGGCTGATAGATAAAGCCGAAATAGAGATGCCGTCCCTCTTCGAGGGTCATTTTCTCATCGCCGGCCATATATTTTTCCATCAGTTTCGGATGATAATAGGAAGAAGTCGGTTCTTTTATGTTCCTTTCGATCTGCGCAAAATCGGGAGCGCTGAAAAATTCTTCCTGCGCGTGTGCAGAGAATGCAACAGACGCAATGAATGTAAATATGAACAGTAATTTTTGCATAGCTTTCTGTTTTAGTAATTGCGTTACAGTGCAAATGTATTTTCTAATTTCGATTTTAACAAAAAAACTCTCCTAACAAAGTTTAATTCAACTCTTCCCTGAAACGGAGACCTCTCTGTTTATCTTCGAAATCAGTCCCTGTAATACGCTTCCGGGGCCAAGTTCCACGAACTCCGTGGCGCCGTCTGCAATCATGTTTTGTATCGATTGTGTCCATTTGACCGGTGAGGTGAGCTGTGCGATCAGGTTTCTCTTGATGGTTTCGGGATCGGTTTCACCTGTGGTGGATACATTCTGATACACAGGACAAACTGGTGCGGAAAAGCGGGTCGATTCGATCGCTTCCGACAATTCTACGCGGGCAGGTTCCATCAGCGGTGAATGGAAAGCGCCGCCTACCTTCAGCGGTAATGCACGTTTGGCACCGGCCTCTTTCATTAATTCGCATGCCCTTTCAATGCCTGTCATCGATCCGGAGATAACGATCTGTCCCGGACAATTATAATTGGCGGGAACCACCACCTCCTCTATCGATGCACAGATCTCTTCCACCTTTTCATCAGAAAGTCCCAGGATCGCAGCCATTGTCGACGGGTTCGCTTCACATGCCTTTTGCATGGCCAATGCACGGGCATATACCAGTTTTAGGCCGTCTTCGAACGATAAGGCGCCGGCAGTTACCAATGCGGAAAATTCACCCAGGGAATGCCCTGCCGTCATGTCGGGTTTGAATTCTTCGCCCAGCGTTTTCGCCAGGATCACCGAATGCAGAAAGATAGCCGGCTGTGTCACTTTTGTCTGTTTCAGGTCTTCGTCGGTTCCTGCAAACATCAGGTCGGTGATCCGGAACCCGAGTATTTCATTCGCTTTTTCGAACAATTCTTTCGCCAGGGGCGATGTTTCGTACAACTCTTTACCCATACCCACGAACTGGGCGCCCTGACCGGGGAATACGTATGCTTTTTTCATATGATTAATTTATTTTTAATTTCATATTCCAGATTCAATATTTAGCTACGCTGATTTTTAATTCAGATTTAGCTACGCTGATTTGCAATTTACATTCCAAATCTTGAATCTTGAATTTTAAATCTTGAATCTATATTACAAAATTACATTTTTTACGTGAGATCAAGGCCTGTTTTCTGATTTTTCCCGGATCTCTACCCGGCGGATTTTTCCGCTGATGGTTTTCGGCAGCTCGTTTACAAATTCAATCAGCCGCGGATATTTATAGGGGGCTGTCACATTTTTTACGTGCTCCTGAATCTCTCTGGCTAACTCTTCACCCGCTTGCGTTTTGTACTCTTCCGCCAGTACAACCGTTGCCTTGATTACCTGTCCCCTGATCTCGTCGGGCACGCCGGTAATGGCGCACTCCACCACGGCAGGATGGGTCATCACGGCGCTCTCCACCTCAAACGGTCCGATGCGGTAACCTGAACTCTTGATCACGTCGTCGGTACGTCCCACAAACCAGTAGTACCCGTCTTCGTCGCGCCAGGCCATATCGCCCGTATGATACACATGATCGGCATATACCTCCCGCGTGCGCTCTTCATCCCTGTAATACCCTTTGAACAGGGACAACGGCCGCTTTTCGCCGGTATAGAAAATAATTTCACCCTGCTCTCCATCTTCGGCCGAACGTCCGTCATGCGTCAGCAGATCCATTTTGTAGAGGGGGTTGGGAACCCCCATCGACCCC
>ENA-UOOI01003137-UOOI01003137.1-fermentation-metagenome-genome-assembly--contig:-NODE-3137-length-12962-cov-3.395289_pt1 | contig 12962 bp, 13 predicted proteins | sample MGYA00245779_ERZ724027 | MGnify/ENA primary metagenome ERZ724027 (study PRJEB28704, sample SAMN03018318) | fermentation metagenome | biome: anthropogenic terrestrial biome; feature: soil; material... | reverse complement strand
TATTGCTATTATATCTATTGGGTCAAGGTATTACAACTTTAGTTTACCACAACAATGTGAGCCGCCTTTAAGCCGTATAAAAAACAGAAGCCCGGTCCTATGGACTGAACTCCTGCTTTTTATACTATTCGCCTAATTTTAGATGCAGCCATCAGTGCCGGCATGTAAAGTGAAACAATAAAAAGGCCCCGATACGCAAAGTGCGTGCCGGGGCCTTTTGACTGGTGCGCTCGGAGGGATTCGAACCCGCGACCTTCTGATTCGTAGTCAGACACTCTATCCAACTGAGCTACGGGCGCATATTACATATTGCAGTTAATTAAGTTGAACATATTATTTACAACAGCTTTATAATTATATTAGATTTCTGACGGAAAGTCAAGGCCTTTGGCGAATTTGTTTATATTAGCGTGTTTATATAGGCGTTTAGGGACTAAACCATATGCATGGCAATTTTTTTAAATTTAAAACGAAAATGCCTTGACAACTAAGGTTAGCGGTGGTAAACTATACACGAAATGATAGTTAGCGTTACCTAACCGGTACCGGACGACTATAGAGTTAGCTTTAGCTAACAAACAAAGGGGGAAAAGCTATGATGCCGCTTACTATGGCAAGCGCAGGCGAAACCGTGATGATTAAGAAAATCAACGGTAAAGATGAAACAAAGCAGCATTTGGCGGCCATGGGTTTTGTAGAGTCAGGCAACGTAACAATAATAAGCAAAATCGCCGGAAACGTGATTCTGCGTGTTAAAAACAGCCGCGTGGCGTTAGGCATGGGTATGGCAAACCGCATTATGATATAAAAAGGAGATCTGCATTATGAAAACTCTTAGAGAAGTAAGGCCGGGGCAGTCCTGCTCTGTTAAGTCACTTACGGCTACAGGCGCGCTGCGCCGCCGTATTATGGACATGGGCATTACAAAGGGCACATCTGTTTTAGTGCGCAAAGTTGCGCCGCTCGGCGACCCCATAGAAATAACCGTGCGCGGGTACGAGCTTTCCATCCGTAAAAACGAAGCGGATCATATTGAAATAGCCTGATTTTTTATATGCATAAGTTAGCTTTGACTAACTATTTTATTCAAGGAGGGTTTACTTAATGTCAATAAAAATAGCTCTCGCCGGCAACCCGAACTGCGGCAAAACCACCATGTTCAACGACCTTACGGGCAGCAGCCAGTACGTCGGCAACTGGCCGGGCGTAACGGTGGAAAAAAAGGAAGGCAGGCTTAAGGGTCACAAGGACGTCATTATAACCGACCTGCCGGGTATATACTCGCTCTCACCGTATACTTTGGAAGAAGTCGTCAGCCGCAACTACCTGCTTAATGAACAGCCCGATGCCATCATCAACCTTGTTGACGCTACAAACCTTGAGCGCAACCTTTACCTTACGACACAGGTGGTCGAGCTTGGCATACCGGTCGTAATAGCGTTAAACATGATGGACAACGTTAAGAAGTCCGGCGACCGCATAGACTCGGGAAAGCTCGCGGCCGCTTTAGGGTGTGAAGTCGTTGAAACCTCGGCCCTTAAAGGCACCGGTACGAAAAAAGTAGCGGAAAGGGCGATAGAACTCGCAAAATCCAAAAAGGCAGCGCCGGTACAGTACAAGTTCAGCGACAAGGCCGAAAAAGCCATCGCCGATATAACTGAAAAGTTCAGCGACATATGCGGCCAGACCCGTGCACGCTGGTACGCGGTCAAGCTTTTTGAGCGCGACGAAAAGCTCCTCGGCGAACTTTCACTCACGGAAGACAGGCGCAAGGAACTCGAAGGCATAGTAGCCCCGGTTGAAAAGGAACTTGACGACGACAGTGAGACCATTATCACAAACGAGCGTTACAACTACATCGCAAAGCTTACGTCAAACTGCCTGCACAAAAAGCGCTCCGCCCTTTCGACTTCGGACAAAATAGACAGGATTGTCACAAACCGTTTTGCCGCAATACCTATTTTCCTTTTTGTTATATGGCTTATGTATTACATATCGGTAACCACCATAGGCGGCATGGCGGACGACTGGGTAAACGACACGCTTTTCGGCGCGTGGATACCTGACGCGCTGACAGCCGGGCTTGAGTCCATAGGCGCCGCGCCGTGGGTGCAGAGCCTTGTCATAGACGGCATAGTCGGCGGCGTAGGCACGGTGCTCGGCTTTGTGCCCCAGATGCTCCTCATTTTCTTCTTCCTCGCTATACTTGAGGACTCTGGGTACATGGCGCGCGTGGCATTCGTAATGGACCGTGTATTCAGGCGGTTCGGCCTTTCGGGCAAATCGTTCATACCTATGCTCATAGGCACGGGATGCGGCGTTCCGGCGGTCATGGCTTCAAGGACGATAGAAAACGAAAAAGACAGGCGCATGACCATCATGCTCAGCACTTTCATGCCGTGTACCGCAAAGTACGTCATCATAGGCATGATAACATCTGTGTTCTTCCCGCACTCGGTGTTCATAGCCCCGGCAATGTACATACTTGCCATAGCGGTAATAGTATTTTCAGGCATTGCACTCAAAAAGACGAAGTATTTCGGAGGGGAGCCGGCTCCGTTCGTTATGGAGCTTCCCGCTTACCATATACCGTCGCTCAAGGGCGTGCTCATACACATGTGGGAACGTGCACGGGCATTCATAATAAAGGCCGGTACGATAATATTTACAGCGTGCGTCGTTATCTGGTTCCTGTCGAAGTTCAGCTGGGGCATGCAGATGGTTGACATTGAAGAAAGCATGCTCGCGGGTATAGGCAGGGCGTTTGCGTGGCTGTTTGTCCCGCTTGGTTTCGGTGACTGGAAAGGGGCCGTTTCCGTTATAAGCGCTGAAATGGCGAAAGAGCAGGCCATCGGCACGCTCGCAGTCTTAAACAAAGTCTCTGACCCAGACAATGAAGCCCTCGTCGCAAAAGGCATTGCCGCCATGTTCTCACCGATGGGCGCGTTCTCGTTCATGGTGCTTAACCTTTTCGATCCGCCGTGCGTAGTTGCCATGGCGACTACAATGCGTGAAATGGGCAGCAAGAAGTGGGGCTGGATAGCAATAGGCTACCAGGCGCTCATAGGGTACATCTTAGCGTTCCTGTGCTTCCAGTTCGGCAGCTTTTTCTTCTACGGTTCGGCGTTCGGCGTCGGCCAGGTTTTTGCGGTTCTTGTAGCTGCCGCGGTAATTTACTTTATTGCCCGTCCAGCGCGTAAGGACACCACACAGTACCTTGAAGAAAAAGTCCGCGCGTAATATACCGTTTAAGGTTTGATTTTATTTGGAGGTGCTTAATAATGAGTATCGGTACGTTTATTGTATTAGCAGCCATCCTTGCCATGCTGTTTTTAGCGGTACGGCACCTTGTGAAAAAAGGCTCCTGTGCCTGCAACTGCGGCGGCTCCGGCGGCTGCAGCGCTTGCTGCGGCAAGTGCAGCCAACAGCAGCAGCATGTTAAGGGACGTTGAACAATCTAATTTAAAAGGCGCAGGCAGGCTTTTCTGCCTGTGCCTTTTAAGGAGTATCTGAAATGGAGCTTTCCAGTACACATTTGCGTTATTTATACGCAATTTACGAGATTTTCCGGACATCGCCGGAGATACGCTCGTCTATAATAGCGAGCCGTATGGAGGTGTCACGCCCGTCGGTTGCAAAAATGCTCGGCGTGCTTATTGACAAGGGCCTTATCGAAAAAGAGAAGTACGGCAAAATACATATTACTGAAAAAGGCCTCATCATAGCGCGCGAGTTTGACCGCAGGGTCTGCGTACTGACAGGCCAGCTTAAAAACGCGGGCCTCGGCCTGACGGACGGCGAGCTGCACAAGGCCGTTTGTATCCTCGCGTCAGTCATTAATGAAAAGTCCCGCGTAGGGTCAGCGGCCGACGGTTTACCAACCGGCGCATGAAATAATAATCATTAAGCCTAACGTATTTGCCCCGCTGCGCCTGACTTTACAAAAGGCACAGCGGGGCAAAGCCCTTTTACAGCGTCCGGCTGCTTAAAGGACGGCGTAAGTGAGCTTTGCCACTTGAAAAGCCCGCCGGTAATTTGTATAATGATAAATAAATGAAGCGGGGGGATTTACTTTCCTGCCGCTCTGACTGCCTTAACGCGTTGACCGGCCTTTTAAAAGCGGCCGCAGCCCTGAGGGCATGCGTACCGGCAGGCGGGTTTGCATGGCGGCAGAACTAAAAAAACCGGGAAAGAAGCGGGCGGGGAATTTATGAGAAAATCGGTGTTATGGGCTGCGCTGGACTTTGTATTTTTAGCCGTATTTAATATAGTTTTCTTTACTTTGGGAGGAACGGAGCATAAAACGTCGGTATGGCTGTCTTACGGCTTTATAATTTTTGCGTACGCGATGGTTTTGATTACGCCGTTAACAGTACGCAGAAAACCGAAATCCATGATCTTCGGGTTTTCTATATATTCGGTTTCTGCGGCGTACTTTTTTCTTGAATTCGTAACGGGGATAATTTTTATACTTCTTAACCGTGATTCATGCAAGTACGCGCTCGTCTGCCAAGTAATCATAGCTGGCATTTATGCCGCCGTACTCATAGTGCTTATGCTCGTTAACGAACGCGCCGCGGACAGTCAGCCGCCACAAAAAATAACACGCGTAAAGGAAAGCGCCGCAAGGGCAAAAAAGCTCATCGGCAAAATGAATGATAAAAAAGCAGACAGGGCGGTAAAGAAGCTGTACGCAGCACTTAGATCCGCGGCCGCCGCTCCCCTTCAAAATGAAACTGATATATCCGACGGTATAACCGAGCTTGAGTCGGCGGTACAGTCGCAGGACGCGGAGCTTGTAAAAGACATTGCCGGCAGGATATCGTCTTTGGCGGCAGGAGACGGGCGGCCGCCCGAAAACGGTAAATGACCGGCAAATGCTCATGCGCGTGAAAACGGCAGGCAGCTTACTTTAAGTCTGCTACGACCTGCGGCACGGAACCTACTATGACGGTTTCTGCTACAAGCACATTAGTTTTGACGTCCGTAGACTCCCTGAAGCCGGGCAGAAATGAGTGTACGCTTGCAGTGACGTTAAGGTAGATCTGATGGCGCGTTTGGTTTATGCCGGCTGAAGAAAATGAGCTTTTGAAATCGGCGCTTACATTTCCGCTGAGCATTATTTTTAGCGGAACTTTCGGCCCCCGCCCGTAAAAAATGTCTCCGCCGAGAAACGTGCCGTATGGAATCCATACTTTTATGTAGCTGTTGTCCCCAAGCTTTTGCTGCACGTTTTTAATTATGTTGGATTTAAGCATGTTCATTTCAACAACATTTGTAGTTATGGACCGGACATTGCCGCTGTCGTCGCGGCTTACGGAGATGAGGTTTTCATAAGAAACCGCATTTTCTTCCAGATCTTCCAAAACCGCCTGGTTTATAACGTTTACGGCAAAAATTTCAGACTCGTTTGCAACCGCGGTTTCCATTACCGGTTTTATCTGCATATTGAAGATAAAGCAGACTGCCACCGTGCAGGCCAATATGATAAAAACCTTGCCGCGAACCGGCATGCCGCGCCTGTTACGACGTTTCATACGCACCACCCCGCATGTGCCATGTTATTTTTTCGTCCCTGCCTATAATATTCGCCTGAAGCGGTAACGTGAATATTAAGCAAGGCCGACGCGAGGGTAATTTGCATTTTAAAGCTTAATACGCAAAACAGCAGGGCCGTGTTTTTGAGCACGGCCCTGCTGTAAAAATTAAAGGCTTTTCATACTATAAGCGCGTAAAGCTTATTTATTTCGTTTTCATTTGTAAGGCTGCTTTTGGCGAGCGCATCTGAAAAAGCCGCGCGGCGTTCGCCGTTAAGCATGAGGTTTTCGAGGCCTTCCTCAAGCCCGTCGCTCGTCATGGGAACTATAAGCCCGTTTTTGCCGGAGTCTATCTGGTCTGCCGCTGTGGAAAAATCGCTCAGCAGTATCGGGCAGTGCATCACCATGGCTTCGTCTACGGCTATGGGTTTGCCCTCAAAACGTGAAGGCTGGAAGTAAATATCACATTCCTTAAGGAACGGGTACGGGTTTGCCTGCTCGCCCAAAAAACAGACGCAGTCCTCTATGCCGAGGCTTCTAACCATTTCCTTAAGGTTCTGCTCCTCAGGCCCTACGCCGATTATATACCAGCAGAACTTAAACCCTTTTTCCTTAAGTCCGGCTATGGCCGGCATGGCGATGTCAAGGCCCTTTTGGTGTGAAAGGCGGGCAATGGAAAGAACCTTTATGCCGGTGCGCCCGTCGTTAAAGCCCGTCCCTTTTGCGGCAAGTGAGTATATAAAGTCGGCCGAAATGATATTGTATATGAGGTGAAGTTTATTTTCAAACTCCGGAAAGACTTTCTTAAGCGCCGCAAGGCACGACTCCGAAACGGTGCAGAGCGCGTTAAGGCTGCTTAGGTAATCAAAGTCAAAGTCCCTGCAAAGCCCCATGGCGGCGTAATCGCCGTGTATAAAGCCTATTTTGTTTTTACTTTTTACTTTGGTGACGGCGTAGTAAATGGGCTGGCCTTCCATAAACGCTATTACAGCGTCGTACTCTTTTTCGGCAGGTTTTATGAACCGGCGCTCTATAAGCCACATCTTTTTGAGGCGCCCGCCCACTGTGCCTTTAAGGCCGGCAAAACTTACGAAAAGCCGGCAGAAAGCCAAGAGCGGATGGCCGCCGAAAAGCAGCGCAAAAAACGCTTTGCGTATGTTATCCTTATATGCGCTCGGAAAAAGCGGCTTAAGCAAGTTTACCTTCTGCGGCACGCGGCTTAAAAACATTCCCTCGTTTATAAAGAGCTGCAGGTCCACGTCGTAAGTGTCATAGTCGAAAAGCGAAAGTAAGGTGACGAGGCTTTTTTCAATTCCACCGCTGTGGAGGCTGTAATTTACAAAAAGGATTTTTTTCTTTTCTGCCATTGTATCATCTCTATCACAGTTAATATTTTAATATATATTGGTAATATAAACCTGTAAAGCAGCCTGAAACCACACGCCAAGGCGCGCTTTGGCAGCCGTACAGGATAAAACAAAAAATCAGGCGCCGGCCTTAAAGCCTGCCAAACGTCCCTGACTTAAAATTACTCTGAAGTTTGTGAACTAAACTTCCATTAATTTTAGCAGAAATATATAATTATTAGTGCTTTTAAATCAAAATACTATCCGATTGTAAATTATAATTTCTTGTGTTACAATAATAATGTCAGTTTGGTAATTTATTGCCATGATAATTTACTTTACAGCACATCGGAGGAAAACAATGGACAGCTTTGACGAACAAATTATAAAGAGGCAGTTAAGTGCGAAAGACTATGCCATAGTAGCGGCTACAGTCGTGTTAAGCCTTGTGGTGCTTATATCTACGCTGCTTGTAAACCCGCTGCTTTTGCCGATAGCCGCCATACTATTGTGCGTAGCGGTTTATTTTATAATAACGTCGCGCAACCTTGAGTTTGAGTACAGCGTTACAAACGGGAGCATAACGATAGATAAAATCATAAACAAGCAAAAGCGGAAAAGCGTCATTTCCATTGAAGCCCAGGAGATAGAGTCTATGGGCAGGTACGGGCCGGACGTAAACCGGAAAAACGCGGGCAAAGTGATTTTTGCTTCTGAAAAAGCAAATGCCGGAAGCTGGTACTTTACAGCTCACAGCCAAAAGTCAGGCAGTGTTTTTGTGGTCTTTGACCCGAATGATAAGATACTTAAGGACATAAAACCTTTTCTAAGGGGACAGGTGGCTGTTAATGCTTTTATTAGGCATTGATATATCAGAAACACAGCGGATAAAAAAATCAATGGGCAGCAGGCGTTTCCTAAAGGAAATACTCGGCAGTGAAGAATACGCCCAGCTCGAAAAGCGCGGCTTCCCCGCCGAAAGCGTCGCCGCAAGCTTCAGCGCCAAAGAAGCTTTTTCGAAGGCGGTGGGCACGGGGCTTGGCTCTTTTGCCTTTAGGGAAGTGCAGCTCATAAGGGAAAAAAGCGGCAGGCCGCGGCTTAAGCTTTGCGGAAAAGCAGCCGAACTCGCGCGAGGCTTTTCGTTTTCGGTCAGCGCCACGCACTCCGGCGGCTTTGCGGCGGCGGCGGTCGTCGGCGAGGAGTGCCGCAGTGCCTTTGTGCCTGCGGAAAATAAAATACCGGAGCTGCGGCGGATTATTAAAGAACGCCCAAAAGACTCCAACAAGGGGACGTTCGGCAGGCTTATGTGCGTATGCGGAAGCGAAGGCATGGCCGGCGCCGCTGTTATGAGCGCCGGTGCGGCACTGAGATGCGGCACCGGCCTTGTAGATGCCGCGCTTCCGCGCTGCATTTATCCCATTGTCGCGTCGCGGCTTGCCGAACCTGTCTTTACCATACTCGACACGGGTCATGACGGAAAGCTTTCAGAAAAATCCGAAGCTTTATTTTTAGAAGCGCTCGCAAAGTCAACCGCCTGCCTCATAGGATGCGGCCTTGGCAAAAGCACGGCCGCCCGTGAAGAAACGGCCGCCGTGCTCGCGAAATCGGAGGTGCCTCTTGTAATAGATGCCGACGGCATAAATATAATTGCCGAGAATATAAATATATTAAAAACAGCACGCGCCAAAGTTATACTGACGCCGCATCCCGGAGAAATGTCACGCCTGCTTAAGGTTCCTGTCAGCCTCATACAGTCTGACAGAAAAAAGTACGCGTCTGACTTTTCAGCCCGCCACAACGTGATACTCGTGCTTAAAGGCGCGGGAACAGTAGTTGCCGCCCCGGACGGCAGGCTGTATGAAAACACGACCGGCAACCCCGGCATGGCAAAGGGCGGCAGCGGAGACGTGCTCGCGGGCATGACCGCTTCCTTTGCCGCGCAGGGCGCCGACCCGTTCGAAGCTGCGGCGGCCGCCGTGTATATGCACGGCCTTGCCGGCGACATGTGCGCGGAAAAACTTTCGCAGAGCGCAATGCTGCCGACAGACATCATAGATATGCTTCCGTCTGTTTTTTCAATTATAGGGCGTTGACCGAACTGCTATAAATTTAAAGGGGGGGCTTCTGTTGCGCCGTACAGCCATAGTGTCCGCCGCGCTTTTAATGGCGTTACTCTGCGGCTGCGGCGGCCGTAAGGAGGTTACTGCCGGAAGCATAAACTTTACGTTTAGCTGCAGTACTGACGTCAGCTCGCCGCAGGGCGCAGTATCGTACGCCGTTAACCGCAGCGGAGCGGCAGGAACGTCTTTGGAGGTTATGAGCGGCACTTCCAAGGGCCTGTGCTGGTATTGGGACGGAGAAGGCTTTTCCGCCACATATAAAGGCCTTGCGGTAAAAAGCGGCGAATGTGTACTGCCGCGCAGCTCTCCGGCCGCAGTGCTTGTAAGCGCGCTTTCAGCGGCTGAAAAAGACGGGGGGCTTACGCGGGACGGCAGCGGCGCCTTCTGCGGCAGCACGGAGGACGGCCTTGACTTTACCGTCACGGCGGATGCAGAAACATATAACATAAAAACCGTTTCGGTACCCGACTGCGGCATAAAAGCGGACTTCTACAATTATAAAACCCAAAGCTCCGCTTAAAGCTTTTGTGCTTTAAAAAGTCCGCATCACCGTCATACAGGGACTTTTTCATGTAAAACCGGCCATACGAAAATAAAATAATATTTTTTATATTACTGTATTTTAAATGCAGCATAAAACGCGGCAAAATTTTTTTAATATTCGGAGGTACAAGCTATGGAAAACATAAAAGAAAGGATAGAAAGCCTTAGGAAAGAAATGCGGAACGCCGGGGTGGCCGCTTACGTCATACCGTCGCAGGACCCGCATTTGAGCGAGTACACGCCGGAGCACTGGCAGGCGCGCAGCTGGTTTTCAGGTTTCAGCGGTTCTGCCGGCACGCTCGTGGTGACAATGGATGAAAGCGGCCTTTGGACGGACGGGCGCTATTTTATACAGGCTGAGCGTGAGCTTTCCGGCAGCGATATAAAACTTTTCCGCATGGGCGTTTCCGGTGTGCCTGGTGTCGGAGAATATTTATGCGGAAAATTAAAGCCGGGCGAATCGGCCGGCTTTGACGCACGCATGTTTCCGGCGGCGCGCCTGCGTATCATGCGCGGCATGTTTTCCGGCAAAGGCATAGGGACTGTTCCGTGCGACCTTGTAACGCCGCTTTGGAAGGACAGGCCGCCTATGCCGCACACTGAGGTTTATGTACACGGCGCAAGGTACGCAGGGTACACGTGCGCCGAAAAAATAAATCAGGTGCGCGCAATGCTCGCAAAGCACGGCGCGGACGGCCAGATATACACGCGCCTTGACTGTACGGCGTGGCTTATGGACATACGCGCGGACGATATAGCGTATACGCCGCTTGCCGTAGCGTGGTCTGCGGTACTGCCGGACGGGGCGCACCTTTTTATAGACACTTCTCGCGTAAAGCCTGAAGCCATGCACTGCCTTAAGGAAAACGGCGTAACTGTGCATGAGTACGGAGAGTTCGAGGATTTTCTTAAGTCATATGACAAGGAAGTCCGCCTGCTTGTGGACATGACCTCTACAAACGGGCAGACTGTGGAGATACTCAAGGGTAACGCCAGCTTCAGCATACGCGGCGGCGCCGACATAGTTACAAGCCTTAAAGGAGTAAAAAACAGCACTGAGATAGAAAACATTAAAAAGGCGCATGTCTTGGACGGCTGCGCCCTTGCCGCTTTCAAGTCGTCATTTGAGGAAAAGATGGCCGCAGGCGAAAAGATGACTGAGTGGGACGTGTGCGTACTGCTGTCGGAGTGCCGCGCGCGCCTGCCGGAAAATAAAGGCGAAAGCTTTGCCACCATAGCGGCTTACGGCGCCAACGCAGCCATGATGCACTACTCGCCGAAGCCGGGTGCCTGCAGTACTATAGAAAACAAAGGGCTGCTTCTCATTGACTCTGGCGGGCAATACTTTGAGGGCACGACAGACATAACGCGCACGTTTGCCATGGGGCCGCTGAGCCGCGGCGAAATGGAGGACTACACTTACGTTTTGAAGGCCAACATAGCCCTTGCGAGGGCTGTCTTTATGGAAGGCGAAACGGGCGGCAACCTCGACATACTTTGCAGGAAAGAGCTGTGGGAGCACGGCATAGACTACCGCTGCGGCACTGGCCACGGCGTCGGCATGTTTTCGTCGGTACACGAAGGGCCGCAGAACATAAGCCCAAAAAACAGGACGGTTTTTAAAGCAGGCATGACCGTAACGGACGAACCGGGAGCATATATAGAGGGAAAGTACGGCATACGTACGGAAAACCTCCTTTTAGTGACGGAAGCATTTACAAACGAATACGGGCGCTTTTATAAATTTGAGCCTCTCACGTGCTTCCCCATAGACCTGCAGCCTGTTTTAACAGGGTTGCTTTCCAAAGGTGAGGCTGAGTGGCTTAACGGTTACCATAGCTGGGTGTACAAAACACTTTCCCCTTACCTGTCGGGGAAAGCACTGTCGTGGCTCAGAAAAAATACACAGCCTGTTAAGCTAAAGTAAGGTAAAGGGAATGAAGTTTTACCGCATTGCATTTTTATTTTGACGCTTTGTTAAGTTTTCGTTATTCCAGCCGATATTATTTATAAATACGTATGATAAAGAAAGGGAGTAATAAGATGAGTATTTCCCCTGTCGGCAGCGGGCAGTATCTTTCATCGGACAGTTCCGACGAACAGTCGAGTATATCGAAGCTTGAAAAACAGAAAGAAGACCTCCAAAAAGAGCTTCAGGACCTTGAAGAGAGCGACTCCTCTAATAATGCGGATGAAATAAAACTGCTCAGGCAGGAAATCGTCGATGTAAACGCCAAGATACAGCAGCTTGAAAATTCATCAAAAGGGCAGTCCTCAGGGCAAAGCCAGAGCGCTTCCGCCAGTGAGACGCTTGAATCCGATACGGAAAATTCTGAAAATCTCAACATGCTTGTATGACCTGCGCGCTGATTTGCATAATTACGGCCTTTAGAGATTCTTTGCAATAGCAGGCATAAAAAACCCGCATGAAATACTGGAACATCCAGCAATCATGCGGGCTTTGCTTGTGGTGACCTCGGGCGGATTTGAACCGCCGGCCTACCGCTTAGGAGGCGGTCGCTCTATCCAGCTGAGCTACGAAGTCATGTCATGCTGTTTTGAAAAATTACACGCGCGGCCTTTCGCAATACGCCGCCGGCTGTTTACAGTGTACCAACACAGCACTTATAATTATAAGTTTGCAATCCGGTTTTGTCAAATGTTTTTTTCCCCGTCTTGTATTTTACCGTGTGTGCGCGGTAAATTATGCACGCCGCAAGCGCGGCGTTTTGCTTTTCAGGGCGGCATTAGAGCATTACCGTAAAAAATATCCGCACTGCTGATAAAAATGTCTTGACATTTGAAAGTAATCGTAATATTATAATACACATAAAACATATCTTATTACTATGAATTGAATTTGGAAAGGAAGGAAACGGCCATGAAAACTCAGACTTGGAACAACAGTAAAATGGATTACATGATGTGCTCGATGTGCATCATGTGCTGCGGCATGCCAAAAATGAAATATGGCCAGATCCTTTTTACTGTCAGAATAAGTCCGGATGTTTAACACGCCGGAGAAACCGACAAAAAAGCAGTCAGGCCGAAAAGCTTGACTGCTTTTTTTATACTTTTTCAGCGAAAACCGCGGGAGCTTACGTCAAGCGCCTATCTGACAGTAAATCCATATTCTGCTTGGAAGGGGATGCATAAACGATGCCTGCTTTTAGTAAAGAGCGCCTGAGGTTGTCTCTGAAGGCACTTACGGGAGGGGAAAAGTACAGGTATTCAAGGCCGGTGGAAGGTAACTTTAACTGCCTCGCGCCGGGTGAGTTCGACTGGTGGAAGTACAAGTATTACATACGCCAGATAGAAAAAGCTGAAAAGGGAAAGGGGATTGAAGCATTTTTTAAGGGGCAGGATTTATCCTTTGCCGGAGAAGAAGCGCATGGGGAAAGCAGGTTTGTCCTTAC
>ENA-UOOI01003136-UOOI01003136.1-fermentation-metagenome-genome-assembly--contig:-NODE-3136-length-12962-cov-20.854343_pt1 | contig 12962 bp, 14 predicted proteins | sample MGYA00245779_ERZ724027 | MGnify/ENA primary metagenome ERZ724027 (study PRJEB28704, sample SAMN03018318) | fermentation metagenome | biome: anthropogenic terrestrial biome; feature: soil... | reverse complement strand
CGCAACTGTACGTTACAGACGATTTCATCATTACTCACAATACGACCTTGGGAATCCTTTATATGACCTGGCTTATGGGGCGCAACCCGGATATGCCGTCGTTGGCCTCGGCCTATGCGGATAAATTGTGCCGCAGTTTCTACGACGGAGCAATATCGTTTATAAAAGACCCGGAATACAAATTTAACGAGATTTTTCCCAACTCCCCGTTGGCCGTTACCAATGCAAAGGACGAAACAATCGACCTTGCGCGTCAGCACCGCTTTAAAACGCTTACTTGCCGTTCTATCGATGGCGGCCTTACCGGTGCTACACGATGCGAAAGCCTCCTGTATGCTGATGACATGGTTTCCGGTTCAGAAGAAGCCTTGAACCGTGACCGCATGGATACGTTGTGGACGAAATTCACGAATGATCTGATGTCCAGAATGAAAGAGAACTGTAAAATGCTCATCATAGGCACGCGATGGAGCCTCTGGGATCCCCTCGGAAGGCTGGAAGCTCAATACGAGAGCGATCCGAAGGCTAAATTTGTGAAAATTCCAGCTCTTAATATTGATGGCCATTCCAACTTTGAGTACAAGTATGGTGTAGGCTTCTCAACGAAGCATTTCAAGATGCTCAAAGACAGCATGGACGATATTTCGTGGCGCTCCATCTATCAACAGGAGCCGATTGAGCGTGAAGGCGTCCTTTACCATGAAGATGACCTAATGTATTACAACGGGATTCTTCCAGAAGGCAGACCGGACGCATATTTGGCGGTATGCGATAGCAAAGGACAGGGCAGAGACTACGTTTCGGCACCGTGCGGCCTCGTATATGGCGATCTTGTCTATATCTCGGCGTGGGTTTTTAACAACGGATTGCCAGAGATCACAAAGCCCCTTGTAGCGCGAATGTGCGTCGATCAAAAGGTATCGCGCCTTGACGTGGAAATGAACAATGGCGGTGATTATTACGCCGACGATGTAGATAAGCAGATTCAAACGCTCGGCGGTCATACTTCCATCCGCAAGTTTTTCACTTCCACCAACAAAATTGCAAAGATCGTTACCGAAAGCGATTATGTGAAAAAGCACTTCGTTTTTCTGGATAAGGAACATCAGAGCCGCGAATACAAAGAGGCCATGCGGAACACGTTTGGATTCACGGTTACTGGAAAATCGAAGCACGACGATGCTCCGGATTCACTTGCCATGCTGTCAGAGCTTGTAAAAGGCCTCTCTGGTGGTCAGGTTAATGTAATCCAGCGCCCATTCTAAAAATAAATGTGGTATTTTCACAACCTATATGTTGTGCAGCATCTTGTATTCAGCAACAGCATGTAGTAGAATTTAATGTAGAAGAAAAAAAGGAGGGGCCAAGCCGATGGATATTTTTAATACATTTCCAATAGGCCCCGACTATCGCTTTATGGGGCGAGAAACAATATACACGTCCCGTACAAGAGAGCAGATTAACCAGCAAACGATTCCAGATATTCTTAATGGCGCGATGCAGCGCCATCTAAAGAATTACCGCGAATCAGTCTACCTGAAAAATTATCTGCGCGGAGATCATCCGATCCTTCAGCGCGCGAAAACCGTTCGGCCTGATGTAAACAACCGAATTGTGATCAACAACGCGCAGACCATCGTCCGCAACGGGAACGGTTATTTTCTCGGAGAGCCGATTCAGTTCACCGCGAAAAAAGAAGCCGATTCTGATTCCGTACAAAAACTAAACGACTATATGGATTCCGAAGATAAGTCCTGCGAGGATATGAATGTAGGGGATGATGCGGCAATTACCGGCAGAGGGTTTCGGCTGACCGCGACTGACAAACCGGCAGACGTTGACGAGGCACCGTTCGAGATTCCGACGCTGGAATCTGAATCAACCGAAGTCATTTACTCCACAAGTGCCGGGCACAAGCCGCTTTTAGCTTTCACCCATGCACCGATTCTTGACGACAATGGAAATACATCTGGAACCGAATACACAGTATATGATGATACTTACCAGTACATATATTCTGTCAAGGGCGGTCTTGGATCGCAGATCAAAAGCGCCGATCTTGTGGAGCCTCCGAAAGCGCATTTTCTCGGTGATGTACCGATTGTAGAGTATGCCAACAATGCCTTTCGGCTGGGCGACTTTGAATCGGTCATAACGATTCTCGATGCTGTTGACAAGATGTCATCCGACCGCGTAAACGATGTGGAACAGATCGTCAACGCCATTCTCATATTTCAGGGCCTGCACCTGAAAACGAAAGATGAAACCAAAGACGGAATTTCCGACGCCGACAAACTAAAAGAGAGCAAGACGCTTGAATTCCCGGATGACGGCACAGGTAACGGAAATAAAAAGGTCTACTACGTTTCCTCCAACCTTGACCAGTCGCAGGCAGAAACATTGCAGAAAACGCTGATGGATTATGTCTACGCCATCACAGGAATTCCAGACCGGAACGATCGCGCAGGCGGAGGGCAGGACACCGGAGACGCCGTTTATCTCCGCGACGGTTATCAGGCGTTGGAAGTCGTTGCCCGCGTGAAAGAGCGGTACTTCCGCAAGGCGGAGCGCAGGACGCTTCGGATGGTCTGCCAGATACTTCGGCGGTTCGACAATATCGACCTCCGCCCGATGGACATTGACATTAAGTTCACCCGAAATCGCACCGACAATCTGCTGAACAAGTCCAATGCGTTTGCAACTTTTATGGGTACAAAGCAAATTGCTCCACAAGATGGGGTTGCGCTAATCGGCATTACGAACGATCCGAAAAGCATGGCACAGCGCGGAAAAAAATATTGGGACGCGCAGGCCAAAGAAGCGGCATCAACAGCGAAAGTCCAAAACGCTCCTTCAGAGGATGACAATTTGGAAGGAGATGGACCAGACATAAATGCGCAATCAGATGATAAACGGCCGAATAACAACGCAGCAGAAAAGGCCACTGGTTAAAATAAGGTGTTGGAACTGTAACAGGCTTTTAGGCTTTTTGCCAGAGAGTTCTCCATATAGAATCAAATGCCCAAAATGCAAAGAAATGAACATAAAAGGAGCAGATAAATGAAAGGCAAACAGACAAACACAGGCCACCCTGCAACTGGTATTGAGTGCTTGACAATTGCATTTATCGTTTTGAAACTGTGTCATGTTATTTCGTGGTCTTGGTGGTGGGTTCTGGCTCCTGTATGGATTCCAGCCGCTATTGCCTTAGTATTCGGTTTGGTAATATTAATTGCGGCCAAAGCCGAAAAGTAAATAAGAGTTTTTTAGAGTGCCAAGTACGATTTAGAGCACCGATTCAGTCCGCAAGGGCTGTTTTGGTGCTCTTTTATTTTACGCTGGAATAGCTCAATGAGTAGAGCATCGGTTCTGTACTCCGAAGGTTTTCAGTTTAAACCTGAATTCCAGCTCCAGAGCAGGTACAGGCCTGCTATAAAAAGCGTCGCCGCGAGCAATGGCACGTTTGCAATAATTGCTCAATATATGGCCTTGATGCAACGGAAGCATAGCCGGTCCCAACCCGGCTCATGAGAGTTCAAATCTTTCAAGCCATGCCACGAGCAAGTCAAAGGGCTTCTGCTTGACAACAAAAGGGTTGGCATAGCGTCCAACAAACCCTTTCCTTATAAAATTTACGGGGTGATTCTTTGAATGTAATCCGGATAACGCTTCCGAGGGAACTGAATTCCCTTGACATTTATCCGTGTGGCGACTGGCATATAGGCGACAAAAGTTGCGACATGGAATTTGTTAAGGAAACCATTTCTAAAATATCCGGTCAGGAAAATGCCTATTGTGTTCTAAATGGCGACCTTATGAACAATTGCACGAAGAACAGCATTTCGGATAGTTATGCGGAACGTATGCCTCCGATGAAACAATTAAAGCTGGCTTTGTCGCTCCTATCACCTATTAGGAGAAAAATCCTTTCGATTGAAGATGGCAATCACGAGCGGAGAAGTTATCGGGAAGATGGAATCGACCTTTCCAGAATTATAGCCCGTGAACTTGGAATTGAAGATAGATACTCTCAGGGAGGAAACCTGATCTTTCTCCGCTTTGGGGAATCTCACAGAGGCCACAAGGAATCCAATGGGAGCGGGAAAATCCGGCAAATGTGCTACACAATTTATGCGGCACACGGTTCCGGAGGGGGACGAAAAGAAGGTTCAAAGGTTGTTCGCGTAGCAGACATGGCAAGCATTGTCGATGCCGACATTTACATTCATGGGCATTCCCATTTGCCATTTGTTTTGAAGGAATCGTTTTTTCGCACAGATATTCAAAACAGTTCGGTACATCCGGTTACAAAACTATTTATCAACACTTCTGCGGCTCTGGATTACGGAGGGTATTCCGAATCTGGAGAATACAAGCCAAACAGCAAAGATGTGCCGGTCATCCATCTTGATGGTACACGCAAGTTCATGACTGCTACACTTTGAAATATCGAAATTTTTATTACACGGCGGGCTTCCAGCGAGTACGACTTACGAGGAAGAAAGCTGAAGGAACGGCGCGGAGTATGGAGGAAAAAGTATGCACAAAGAAGTTTGGAATTGGAAACCAATTAGCCGCTATGCCTTTCGCTTTGACGGTGGAGGCGCAGAGAGCGCTCCTGCTGAAACTGATGGAACTACACCTTCCGCGCCTAAAAGTGCGCCACAGGGCACCACAGACGGCAACGGAAGCACTCCCTCAAGTGCCTCTCAGGCAACGCCTTCCCAGGCAGAAGAAAAGCCTTTCAAAACTTTTGCATCGGAGGCAGATTACCAAAAAGAAGTTGACTTTAAAGTCCAGCAGGCGCTGAAAACTCATGAGGAAAAACTTAAAGGGAAACTCACGCCTGAAATTCGCAAGCAGCTTGAAAAAGAAGCTAACATGACAGCAGAGCAGAAGTATCAGGAACAGCTCAAACAGCTTGAGGATGAAAAGAAGTCCGTTGCCAAAGAAAAGGTTCGTGTGAAAGTAGAGTCTCTGTTCTCATCTAAAGGCATTTCAGAAGAAGACAGGCAGCCCATGCTGGACGCAGTTGTTGATGATGATGAGGAAGAATCTACGAAACGTGCAAAAGCTCTAATCGCCTCTATTGAAAATGCCGCGAATGAGAAAGTCAAAGCACAAATGGCCAAGGTTAAGGTCCCAAACTCTGGTAAGGAAACGCATGGGCAGAAGTCAAATGAAAACATTGGAAAACTCTTAGGGCACCAGCTCTCAGAAGCGAGAAAAAGTGCATCTAAAGCTATTGATTATTACACCGTTGGAGGTAATCACAAATGAGATACAAAGAAATTACTGCGACCGCGCCGAAGGAAATCCTTGCGAACGACCACTTCGTTGCGGTCCCTTATACTGTACCCGCCGCTGGAGTAGAGACAAATACGGATGGCTATAAAATTGTTCCTGCCGGCACGATTCTGCCTGCAAACGATGCTACGGCAGTCGGGGTCCTGCTTCATGACACAGATGTTACAGACGGTGACCGGACAGATGCTATTGTGGTTCACGGATTTATCAAGTCGTCTGCGCTTCCCACGGCTCCGTCCGCTGCGGCCAAAGCTGCGCTTCCGCTTGTAAAATTTGTTGGGAATTCTACGCAGCCAGACTATACATCGTTTGTCACCACAGGCACGTAATTGAGGAGGAATATATACCATGAAACTTTCTGATTTTTATACTGCGCGAGCCGTTGCCGACAATTGGTCGGAAGTTTACTCCAACGAAATCCCGTATATCGGTCCTTCGCTGTTCACTCCGCGCAAAAAGTCCGGCCTTTCCGTCGCGTGGCTGAAAGGCTCTAAGGGCCTTCCGGTTTCGCTGATGCCTTCTGCGTTTGACGCAAAGCCCGCGTTCCGCGACCGTATCGGCGTCTCCAAAGTCGAAACGGAACTTGCGTTCTTCCGTGAATCCATGCTTGTCAAAGAAAAAGACGAGCAGGACATTATGGAACTCGAAAACAAGGGCGCAGATGATCCTTATTTGCAGGATATTCTTCGCCGAATTTTCGATGATACCGGCACGCTTCGCGATGGCGCTATGGTAGTTCCGGAACGCATGGCATTCCAGCTTCTTGCCCCGGCTTCCGGCGACGCAAAGATTCATATTGCCGCGAACGGCGTCGTGTACGACTACAACTACGACCCGCACGGAACATGGAAAGCCAACAACTATTCCGCACTAACCGGCGAAGATTTGTGGTCTGCGCCGACGACTTCTAAGCCGCTCAACGATTTCCGCACTGTTACACGCAAGGCCCTATCTCAGAATGGCACCCGGCTCACGCGGGCAATTATGTCGCAGGCTACGTTCGATTATCTGCTTGAAAATGAGCAGATCAAGTCTGCCATTCTCGCGCAGAACGCGACGGCGAACATCTTCCTTGACGATTCTTTGCTTGCCACGTTTATCAAGCTTAAATCCGGGCTGACGCTGATCGTGTATGAGAAGCTCTACAAAGACGAGGCTGGGGAATCCCATTCGTTCTATCCGGACGGCTATGTTACATTCCTTCCGGACGAACCGGTAGGGACAATGTGGTATGGCGTTACCCCCGAGGAACGCTCCGCACGTCAGGCTGGCAATCAGCTTTCCACTTTCAATACCGGTATCGCTATTACCGTAAACTACACTCATGAGGCACCGTACCAGACCATCACCACAGCATCAGAAGTCCTCGCCCCGTCCTTTGAGCGCATGGATGAAGTATTTGTCATGAAGGTGGCATAACTGATGATTAAGGTAGATTTTCCGTTTTCAGTGAAACATAAGGGCCGCTTCTATGCGGCTCACGAGGCTTTTGAGGCAGACGATTCAGAGGCCGATACGCTTACCAAAATCGGCGGAAAAATCGTTGATAGAGCCGCCACACGTACAAGGGCGGCCCCGGACTCAAAGGCCGCAACAAAATCATCTGGCAGGTCTAAGCCGTACAAAATTCCGTCGCCTGCGCCGGCAAAGAAAGGCTAATGCAAATGGCTGACTTATCGCAACTCCAAAGGCTAAAGCTCTGGCTTGAAATTAAAGATTCAGACACTTCTCAGGATGGGAAACTTCAGCTTTTTCTTGACGCAGCAGAATCGAAAATCAAGGAAGCTCGTGGAAATCTCCCGGAGGAACCAATGGAGCCTCGCTGGAATCTCAAGCAGATTGAAATTGCTGTTTACCTATATAACAAGCAAGGCGCTGAGGGAGAAATTGGGCACAGCGAGAACGGCACTTCACGCTCTTATGAAGCCGCATCAATACCTCCAAGCATGTTATCCGATATTTCTCCGATTGTGCGGGTGGTCGAATGAGAAGCCTTTCGATAGAAAAGCGTGCTGTATATCTTTCTCAGCCGCTCCCTCAGCAAGAAATGCGTGATGCAGATGGCAATGAAACCGGCATTATGGAAAATGTTTGGGATGAGCCTACTAAGCTATATCTCAACGTTAAACAATTAACAGACGAGGTTGAACGTCAATCATTCGGAGCTGATGTTCAAAACGTGCTCAAAGCTGAATTTACACCATTTGATACAGATGGATTCATACCGGTCGAAAAGGCAATAGCATGGATTGGAATTGAGCCGAATGGTGTGTTTTCTGATGGCGATCCTAAGCACAAGATGAACTACAACTACACTGTTGAGCAAGTGCTTGATACGGGCGGCCAGATTACTATTTATCTTCATAAGGCGGCTGGAGCGCCTAAAGCATGAACGAAACAATTACGATTGATGCCTTCAGTCGCAAGTCGATTGTGCAGGCAAAAGACCGTCTAACAAAAATTTCAAAAAAAGTCGGTAGCGGCTCGCACGAGGCCGTAAAGAATTTAACACAGGCCGGGTATGAGTACATGAAATCCATTGCTCCTGTATTTACAGGAGAGCTTGCTGGAAGCATTACGTGGGAATATGACGAATCGACAAACACCGGCAGAATTATTGTTGGATCAGGCTACGCACTTTACGTTGAATATGGAACCGGAATTGTAGGAGCAAGCCGCCCGCACCCGGAACCGGCCCCCGGCTGGACATATGATTCAAATGGTCATGGAGAAAAAGGCTGGACATATTTCGACGAGCAACAGAACCGCTTTTATCATACCAGAGGCGAGCAGCCACACGCTTTTGTCTACAAGACGAAAGAATACATGAAATCCATTGCCGCTTCCGAATTGAAGGTGAGTTTGCTCAATGCTTGATTTAACAAATTCAATCTACACGCAGATTAAGGCAGCAGTAAAGGCAGTTTTTCCGGAAACCGTCGTGTTGAAAACATATCAGGCAACCGATCCATCCTTTCCATGCGTTACGCTTGAAGACCTTGGAAACCCGGAAATTGGCAGGAACCTAAGCGGCACGGGGAAGCAATCAAATCCATCCTGGCAAATTGACATTTACGCCGATGGAAGCACAGGAGAGCTTGTCGCAAAACAGATACGCGATGCAATTGTTCCTGTCTGTGAGGGCAAATTCTTTCTGCACCGAGATGATTCCAGGCACACTACCAATGTTGCGGATGTTACAATTTATCGCTGGACTTTACGATACTCATGCAGAGTAAGCGAAGACAATCAGTGCATCTACTGATGATCCACAAAGAACACAGAGCGCCAAGCACCATCCAGAGCGCCATATTGGCCCTCGAACTTTTAAGAAATGGGGAATTTCAATATGGCTATTTCTGACTATAAGACTTATTTGTATGTTGAAGGAACAACGGCAGGCAAATATCACAAGCTGGTTGACATTACATCTGCTCCTGCTACCGGCGCTGCGCCTAAGAGCCTTGACACGACCACACTTTCCGATAGTGCCACAACAGGCATCCCTGACCGCCCAGAAACGCCTTCTATGGAGTTTGAGTATCTCTATACCAAAGAGAACTTTACGGCTGTCAGCGAAGCCATCAGTCCCACGGAGGATAAAAACTTTCTCATCATTTACCAAGACAACACAGGCTATAAATTCCCGGCACGAGGGACTACATGGACGAAGGAAGTATCCGTTGGATCTGTTGTCAAGGCTGGTATCGGCCTGATTGCCTCCGCGCCGCCCGAACACGTTGACGATACTTCTACGCTCATAGAAACTGAACCAGCCGGCTAATTTTAACTTGCCGCAGATTGGTTGACGAACAGAAACAATATCTAAATAATGGAGGATTTTATCAATATGAACTCTTTCGATGTTTCTATTGGAGACAAGACTTACAAGATGTTTTTCGACCGCCGCAGTGCTCGGCAGTTTGAGGAAATCGGTGGGAACCTGTCTGATATGCGTGAGAAGATTTTCAGTTCCACAGATCGGCTTTTCTATGTTGGCCTTCGCAAGTTTCACCCTCAGATTTCTTTTGCGGAGGCTCAGGAACTTTCCGATAAGGCTATCGATGAGTATGGAATTCAGGATGTCTATGGCGCATTATCTGACAAGTTCATGGAGGTTTTTACGCAGGGCGAGAACAGCTCGACTGGAAAGAGCTTTCTCGCGGCGAAAAAGACCGCAAGGACGTAAAAAATCCTTCGCTTAAAGGCTTTTCAATTACCGCGTTTTTTGAGAACGAGCTTTTTCCGACAGCGATTCTGGTCGGGTGCCCCCCAGAGGAGTTTTGGGACGGAGATCCGAAAACATACTGGATTTATGTGAAAGCCTACATTCAAAGCAAAAAGAATGAGGCAAAAGTTTGGAGCGAACGGACGAATGCTTCAGCATGGCTTTTTGGCAGATATGTTTCTATGGCAATCGGGCATTGCTTCTCTAAGAACTCAGCTTATCCTGACAGGCCGATCCCTCTTGGAAACGAAGAGGACGCCGAACTTCCAGATTCTGAGCAAAGGAAAACACCGCCTGAAAGCAAAGAAGAACGCGAAGCTAAGTACAATCAGAAAATGATTACTGCGCAAATCATTCACGCACAGTCAGTTCTAAAGCGCCAAAATTCATAGAGCCTCATAGAGGGCCGCAGGAGATTTCTCTTTGCGGCCCTTTGGGTTGAAACGAGATGAATGCAAGGATGGAAGACAACTTAACAATAGAAATTCAGGGCTCGTCTGACAATGCGGCCTCTGCGCTTGATAAAATAATTGCAAAAATCGATGAACTGCAAGCGAAATTTGATAAGGCAGCTCCATCCGTTTCAAAGTTTGCGGAACAGATGGAGAAGATCGCATCATCTTCTCGTCAATGGTCATCTTTCGACAAGATGGCCTCCAGCGTTGATAAGCAGGCGCAGGCTTCCAAAAAGGCCGAGGCCAATATGGCTATGTATGACGCTCGGCTTCAGAGAGCAAACGTTTCTCTTGAACGCTCTCGCGCAGCCCATGATAAACTGGTTGCATCGATGGAGAAAATGTCCAGCGTACAGAAAGCTATAGAAAACAACAACGCTGCATTTTCAATGTCGCCTGAAGAATTTGCTGCGAAATATGATCACACAAACAATGGTGGGGTAAACCTAACTCCTGAAGTGCCGGGAGAAAGACAAATTCCACAATTGCCTCGATCCGCTCCCTCAGCGCTTGCATCAGACATGCTTCCAAACCTTTCAAAAACGGCTACTATTAATGTTGATACATCACAGGCGCAGTCTGCTGTAGCGCGGCTTGGAGAGTTTATAGATGGTCTGAACCCTAATATTGCTAATATGTCAGCAGAGGCGCAGGCACGTTTTAACGAGCTTTCTGAGGAGCTTATGCGCACCGGTGCCCAAATGGACAACCTCAACGCTATTTATCATAATCTTGCCGTCCGGTCTGGAGAGGTTGCAGCTAAGAGTGGGGAATCCAGCGATGCTTATTTGCAGCTTGAGAAGCGAATGCTGTCAAACGCTGCTGCGGCAGACCGTCTTGGAGCAAAACAGGAGAAGCTAAAATCTGAAATGTCTGACTTAGCCTCCTCCGCAAACTCTGCATCGGCAAGCGTTTCTAATATTGGGGATTCATCCACAAGAGCCGCCACACGGGCAGAAAGCGGGCTTGGAAGAATTACGCGCATGGCGCAAAACATGTTCCTGCGTATCGCAATGTTCCGCATATTCAGCGCTGTGCAGCAGGGAATTGTGACCGGAATCCAAAACATGGCGCGGGCTAATAAAGGAGCCAACGCTACCATGTCTCAGCTTGCTACAAGTGTACAGTATCTTCAAAACAGCATTGCGGCGGCTCTTATTCCGATTTTGCAGGCGCTAACGCCAGTCATTGTGCGGGTGGCGGATGCTATTTCTTGGGTAGCCAACAAAATAGCGGTTTTTATTGCGCAGGTGACTAAGCAAAAGACCGTCACAATTGCCACAAAGTCCTACGTGGACTATGCGAAGTCGCTTGATAAGGCTGGAAGCAGCGCATCCGACACTACCAAGAAGGTAAAAGAGCTTCAGCGTACAATTATGGGATTTGACGAACTGAATGTCCTTCAAAAGAATGTAGAGGCTGCAGATTCCAAAGTCCCGAATACTCCAGACTATGGCTCTATGTTCCAGACTATCAATACCCCTCCTTTGAATCTCAATCTTCCAAAGTTTAATAAGGACATAAAAAAGGTTTTTGACGTTCTGAAAGATGCAGCCGATAAGGGCGGAAAGGCATTGGATAAAGTCAAGGAAAAAGCAGTAGACCTTGAAACCGAACTTGAAAAGGTAAAGTTGCCCGCTCTTGGTACATGGAAAGTACCTGAAGCTCCCAAAATTCCTGCTTTTCCGCCCGTTCCTGCCCCCACAATTGAAGGGTGGAAAGTACCTGATTTTCCTAAAATCCCAGCTTTCCCGCCCGTCAAGGCCCCCGCGATAGACACGGGAGATTATGACAGAAGTAAAGAAAAATATCAGCAACCAGTAACTGCACCAGCCGTTTATTCGGCCTTAGCCCCAGTTCTTATTCTTACACCATTCTTACTAAGCAAAAAGAAGTATCAAACTTCGGTAACCCCTCCAACAGTTCCGCCTACCGCCGCCCCAGCCCTTGTGTTGACCCCGTTTCTGGTTTCAATCATGACTGCAAAGAGCAAACTTGGCGAGGCCAAACAATGGGCGCAGGACTGTGTGAGTGAATTAAACGCCTTTATGCTTACTAAAGCCGGTGCGCTATGGCCTACGCTTGTAGGCTTAACGGCGGCTGGTGCTGCACAGATTACAAGCAAGGTTAAAACGCATAGTCAGCAGGTGCAGACCAACGTAGGGCAACTTGGAAGCAATCTGCAAACCAACGCGCAAAGGACATGGAGCACTGTAAACTCTACGCTCAAGCAAAAATTGACACAGGCCGGCAGAGGCATAGCAAGCTGGGGCACGGGAGCGTCAAACGGATTTGCACAGTGGGGCACCAGCGTAATGGGTAATGTGCGGCAGACTGCGGCATATATTCCGGGCGCAATAGCTTCCGGGCTTAACGCTGCTGGCAGAGGAATTTCTACATGGGTCAATTCATCTTCTAACGCATTTGCGTCATGGGGGAAGAACGTAGTTTCTAATGTTGGTCAGGCAATGAGCGGCTGGTATAAGAACATTTCCGGTGCGCTGTCTGCTGCTTGGGGGCAGGTTTCTGGCTGGTTTAACGCGGTAAAGAACCATCTTTCAGACTGGTGGGGCGCTAATAAAGGCTGGGTAATTCCAGCTGCTGGCGTCACGATTGCTGGCCTTGGGATTGGAGTTGCTGCCGCAAGTGGCGGAGGCGCTGCGGCAATACCCGCTATTTTAAAGCTATTTGGAACGACGGTTATGGCGGCGGCTCCAGTAGGCCTTGCATCTGGCGGCCTTGTCGCAGGCCCGACAAGCGCAGTTATAGGCGAAGGAAAAGACAAAGAGGCCGTGCTCCCGCTGAATAAGGAAGTCTACTCGCAAATTGCAGGCGGAATTATTGATAATGTAAAGTCTAAGTCCGGCGCTAACAACGTTTTTGCCAATATCTTTACAGTCAACGGAAAAGTTGATGAAAGCGTGTTTGGCGCTTCCAAGGGCGCACTTAAAAACATAACGGCAGATATGCTT
>ENA-UOOI01003134-UOOI01003134.1-fermentation-metagenome-genome-assembly--contig:-NODE-3134-length-12970-cov-4.579636_pt1 | contig 12970 bp, 12 predicted proteins | sample MGYA00245779_ERZ724027 | MGnify/ENA primary metagenome ERZ724027 (study PRJEB28704, sample SAMN03018318) | fermentation metagenome | biome: anthropogenic terrestrial biome; feature: soil; material... | reverse complement strand
CTTCTGCAATTCCCATTGCAACTTCCAGATTTCCCTTTGCGTCCTGCTGCGCCACTATTTCAAATCCCTTTCCTTCAATCGCATCCATGAAGCCATTTGTTCTGTCTGTCACAGAATTCATTGTCGGGCTGTCAAGCACGATGATTTTTCCTCCGTCCGGGCATTTCTTAACCAAGTCTTCGCCACATACTTTACCGGCATTATAGTTATCAGAACCTGTGTAAGATGCCACATAGGAAAGATCGGCAACCTCTGTATCAAAGTTGACAATTGGCACATCCGCGCTCTTCAGTGCATCCAGTGCAGGCAGTATTCCTTCCGCTTCAGCCGGATTCAGGAAGATGCCGTCAATATTCTGGGATATCATATCCTCCACCTGTGTAATCTGAAGAGACACATCATTTGCCGGATCGGTAGAAATCAGCTCATCACCCTTTGCCTCAACCTGTTTTTTAATTTCATCTTCAATCGTCACAAAGAAAGGATTTGTTCCGTCCATGCAGGTGTAGGCAAATTTATAATGTTTACCGGAGTCTTCCTTACTCTCGGAATCTTCCGTTTTACTTCCTTCATCATTGCTTTCACCGCCGCTGCCGCATCCCATCAGCATTGTACCTGCAAGAGCTCCTGCCAGTAATACACTTAAAATCTTTCTTTTCATAATTTTCTCCTCCTATTTGTGTATTTTTTATGGATTTATCATATCAGCAGTATCATTTTTGTGCATGTGTACAATGTAATGAATTTCAAATTACATTTGTAAGTATTTATATGACAAATGTAATTCGCTTTCAAATGCATATAAATATAGCTTTTATCATACAAAAAAGCCCAACGCAAAGTCGGACTTCTTTTATTCCCGCAAGCAACGAGCCAAGCGGAAATGCTTGCATTTCCATTTGACTTTCTATTATTAAGCAGTGGGGTACTCATTGCAAAGCAGCCTGTAAGGTTTTTCATCTTCCTCAATTTCGGGGAACCGCCCCATAGGCTCATAAAATCTATTATCTGTGTTATCGTCATTGCACATGGAGACTTCTCCAAGCAGAACTTCCCCGCTTCCTTTTTCCACTTCAAAATCATGATACATGTAGGGATAAACGGTAATGCTTCCCCCCGGAGTAAGCCTGACCTGGGTTCCTGCAGGCACGGTATATTCTTTTCCGTCACTGTGGATGACAACATCTGTGTCCGCAAACTCTCCGGCCTTTGTGGAGTTGTATACACAAATTAACACATTTCCACCGCCCCTGTTGATAATATCTTCCATCTTATTCCAGTGAAAGTGCATAGTTGCAGACTGCCCTTCATCCAGATATAAAAGCTTTTCCGCATATGTCTTTGTATATTTTTCAAGCTTTGCATTTCCATTCCTCAAGGTAATCAGTGAAAATCCCACATGCTCAAAATTGCCAAGTCCATAGTCCGTGATATCCCATCCAAGCATATTATCCCTGACCTCATCATATTCGTGCCCTTTTTCCTGCCATTCTTCCGGAGTAAAGCCGCAAAACGGCGGCAGCTGAAATTTACACTTTTGAATCATAGCCTCCATTTTCCGCAAAGCTGTGTTTATTTCCGATCGCTTCATACCCTTGCCTCCTTCTCCTCCTTTTACTTTCCGCTTATGCCGCTGAAAACCTCCATTGCATGTCCGACATCCTCCGTCATCACTTCTCTTGCCCAGCAGGTAATATCATGGAAAAAAACAGGGCCTTCTGTTTCCATGCATTTTTTCTTTACATATTCTCCGCCCTTTTTCGCACGGTAGGTGTAATAATTAATCTTTCTCACGCCGTTTGCAATGCATTTTTTAAAGTCTTCATCACTCACACCGCTCCCGCCATGCATCACGATTGGAATTCCGATTTTGTCGCGAATCTCTTTAATTCGGGGGAAGTCCAGCTTTGGTTCTGCCTTATAGAGACCATGCACCGTTCCGAAAGAGCAGGCCAGCGCATCAATACCTGTCAGTTTCACAAATTTTTCTGCTTCATCCGGCTCTGTGTAGCAGCTATCTGCTGCTGCACCGTCTTCGCTGTCCATGGCTCCGATTTCGGCCTCGACCGAAGCCCCGTATCCCGAGGCAATCTCCACGGCAGCCTTTGTATTTGCGGCATTCTCTTCAAAAGAAAGCATAGAGCCGTCATACATAACGGAGGAAAATCCCATATCAAGCGCACGCTTAATCGTGTCAAAATCACTGCAGTGGTCCAGATGTACACATACCGGAACAGCTGCTTTATCCGCCATCATCACCATGATCGGTCCTAAAGTCTCCATTTTGATATACTCCTCATGTATAGGAACAAACTGGATGATTACCGGCTGTCCAAGTTCTTCTGCGGCTCCAAGTACCGACTGGATTCCTTCCAGCTCTGCCACATTGAAAGCTCCGATCGCGATTTTCTTTGCATCGGCAAGTCCCAGAATTGTCTTTAATGTTACTATCATAATCTTCTTCTCCTCTTTCAAGAAGTCAGCAGGTCCTGCTGCTCCCAGCCTTTGTCTATTTTTTCTCTGAGTTCCTTAAAACCCAGAAGTCCGCTTATCGTGTCATAGGTAGTAACACAGCACGCTCCTGTCGCTGTTGCATACTCTAGACTTCTTTTTGGGCTTTCTCCTTCCATAACAGATTTCAGGAAAGCCGCTATGCTTGTATCGCCTGCTCCGGTCCCCGACAGAACCCGCTCAGGAAGATAACTTTTCTGGAAAATCTTTTGATCTCCCCATCCTTTTAAGTCAGGATCTACCTTTCTCATGTCTTTCTCACCGGACGTTCTAAGATACATTCCTGCCGCCCCGCATTTGACCATTACTGCCCGGCACCCAAAAGAAAGTGCTTTTTCTGCAATCGGTATGATGTCCTTCTCCAGAGACAGCACGGAGATAATCTCCTCTCCCCCCGCCTCTTTCTGCCATCTGTCATAGCGTTCCTTATCCAGCATATATCCCAGTTCTTCGATACTTGGTACAAAAAAGTCTACATAGGGAAGAACTCTCTTAAGTACCTTCTCCCAGTCACACCTCCCGGCATTTGAATCCGGGTCGACTGCCGCCAGATCCAGAGAGGTCGCAAGTCCGTTTTGCTTTATTTCCTTGTACATCCTTTCCAGCATCTCTCCGTCACTTTCATAAAACTTTTTCATAAGCGGCGGATAGCCAAAATGAAAATAATCCGCTTCCCGGATTGCCGCCAGGTCCATCTCATCATATGTAAATGTATTATTGCATCCAGGGTCATGGAGAAATGCCCTGTCGCTGCCTTTGGGAGCAATCACGATTGTGTAAGAAGTTTCATCTGTATCGGAAAGAATCATGTCCATCCTGCATCCGGTTTCGCTTATCTGCTTTCTAAGCACCTCGCCGAATAAGTCTTTTCCTGTCTTTCCCATCAGTGTTACATCCGTCCCCAGTTTGTGCAGAGCCAGGCCCGTATTGGACACCGCACCGCCCTTGCTGATCTGTGCCGCCCCTACATTCACAAGCTTTCCTGGTTTTAAAATATCGAAGAATCTCTGCCCGGAAGCATTCTCAAATGCCGGAGTGATATCCAGAGAAATGTGGCCCGCAACTATAATCTTCTTCTGTCTCATAAGACACCCCTTTTTCTTTTAGCGATATCCACATCATAGACATTGAAGGCAGAAAAGTCAACATTTCTATAGCAACTTGTTACAATCATCAATTAAATTGTGACATTTGTAATATACACCTTGCACAATTACAATAATGAAAAATCACAAAGTACAGAATACTTCTCAGGTACCACCTTGATCCCCTGTTCTTCCAAAGTATCGACTATCGCCTCATGCGCCGCCACCCAGAATTCAGTCTCCAGATCCTCTGTGCAAAGTGCTATTGTCTTACTTCCGCCGTCATCGTTGCTGCTGCTGGTACTGCTGGTGCCGCCCGAACTGCCGCCGGTGCTTTCTTCGCTTTTTTTATCGGCACATCCGACAAACATTGTTGCCAGCATTGTAAGTGCCAATAAAATACTTACACGTTTTTTCATAATCTTTTACCTCCATTTTTTATGATAATTTTCTATAGACTGAGTATAATAAATTCGAGGAATTTTCAAAAGGCAGATTTTTTTAGAAAGAGAATGTGGATTTTTTTAGAGATGTTCAGACAAGATTTGACCCCCATACAAAAAGGCTGCCCCAAAGGACAGCCCTGCCTGTATTACTACTGTTTTAAAAATATATCTTCCTTATGCCCTGTCTTGTTGTTCATTGTCCGCATTACAACAGCCGAATGCCGTCCAATATTCAGTACTATCTCTCCATCTATAACAAGATATTCATCAGGCTCTATTGTATATCCGTCCTCATAAGAGTATACTAGGCGCTCCATGCGCCCTATCACGGGAACTTCTGCCTGCCACACGGGAACTGTAATTTCCCTTAGGTCTTTACTGTTGTTCAAAATTACTACAATCTGTTCATCATCTTTAAACCTGCTATATGCCAGAATGTTCCGCTCCCAGAACAGCATCCTCAGCGATCCTGTTTTTATCGGCTTTTCGTTCTTGTGTATACTGATAAGTTTTTTATGAAACTCCATCATTTCTTTATCTTCATTTCCCCAAGGATATGTTCTGCGGTTGTCAGGATCAGTAAAGCCGCACAAGCTGACTTCATCTCCATAATATACTGCAGGTGCTCCTACCCAGGTCATCTGCATAACAACAGCGATTCTCATGACAGCCTTGTTCACGCCTTCTTCCGCTGCTTTATAACCTAGCTGCTGCACCCTCCCAACAATATGATTCGTACGGGTAAGAAAACGGGAATGGTCATGATTGGACAATTCATTCATCGCTGTCTGGAGTGACGGAGTAAGCATATTTGACATAAAATGGCTCATTATGTTTACAAAATTATCCGCATTCCCCCAAAGATCCATGCGCCGCTCATCACTATGCTTTTCCATACCGGTTAGAAACCAGGTTACCGGCTCCATAAATGCATCATAATTCATGATACTATCCCATTCATCCCCATGCAGCCACTCTGTCGGGTCACCATAATGCTCGGCAAGGATCAGCGCGTCCGGATTTGCCTCTTTCACTTCTTTCCGGAAATGCTTCCAAAACAAGTGGTTATATTCGTTGCTGTAGCCTAAATCTGCCGCCACATCCAGCCGCCAGCCATCTACATTAAAGGGCGGCGACACCCATTTTTTTGCAATATATATAATATAACTCACAAGCATTTTAGAATCTTCATAGTTGAGCTTCGGGAGTGTATCATGGCCCCACCAGCCTTCATACGCTGAATTGTAGGGCCATGCGGAGTCATTTTCATTATAAAAGTGAAAAAAACTGCGGAACGGACTGTCCGCACTGACATATGCACCTTTTTCATAACTCTCCTGCTGCTCATAAATCCGCTCCCTGTCCAACCATTTATTGAAAGAGCCACAGTGATTAAATACTCCGTCCAAAATCACACGCATTCCACGACTATGCATCGCTTCCACCAGCTTGATAAACAATGCATTACTTGCCTCCAGATTAATCCGGTCACCGGTTCTCTTCTGGTATTTAGTCGCGGTTATATTGTCTGTATCCGATTCAAAAAGAGTATCACCGCCATCTGCCACAATTCTTCCAAAATGTGGGTCAATGTAATCATAATCCTGAATATCATACTTATGGTTGGAGGGAGAAACAAACAGTGGATTAAAGTATATCACCTCTACCCCAAGTTCTTCCAGATAGTCCAGCTTATCCATAACTCCCTGCAGGTCCCCGCCATAAAACCGGTGGATATCTTGGACCGCGGGCGGGCTGCTCCAATCCTTTACTTTCTCACTTGGCTGTCCTATGTATATATATTCCCTGTCCTCCACATCATTTGCAGTATCACCATTATAAAAGCGGTCCACGAATATCTGATATATGACAGCACCCTTGGCCCAGTCAGGCGTGGAAAACCCCGGAACAATAGTAAAATCATATAATTTTATAATTTCTCCTGCTGCGCCGCAGCGGTTATAGTAACAGACTTCCGCTGCTTTCCGTATTTCAAAACAGTAGGAAAACGGCTCAGAGCTCAGCTGCCATTCTATTTCATAATAGTCAAACACACCCCTGGTGTATGACTTCTTCATCTGATATTTTCCGTTTTCAGCAAAAAGGTACACTTCATCTGTATCATCCTTAGCTGTTCGGAATTTAAGGCGTACCTTTTCATACTCTTCTGGCTCCGGAGGAAAGCGGTAGTCGGATGTTCCATCACAGAACAATGCGTCTTTATTCATAAAAATCTCCTTTGGGGCAAGCACTTTCCACATGGATAGCGCTTGCCCCATTTCATTTATTCAAACAGTGCTTCAAATTCGCTTCTGGTAATCTTTTCTTTCTCCAACAGCAACTGCGCACATGCTTCCAGAACAGAGTCATATTCTTTTAATATAGCCTTTGCTTTCACGTAACACTCGTCTATAATACGCTTTACTTCTTCGTCAATGGTACTCGCTATCTTTTCGCCATATCCTCTCGAAGTGTGACCAAAATCACGTCCTATAAACACTTCGTCACTGTCATTATCGTAGTTGATCAGACCAAGGCGCTCGGACATACCGAACTTCATAATCATGGAACGGGCAATCGCTGTAGCCTGCTTGATATCCTGGGAAGCCCCTGTTGTGATATCGTCAAATATCTCTTCCTCTGCAATCCGGCCGCCCAGTGAAACTGTAATCTCCTGGAGCATATGGCCTTTCGTATTGAACATATCGTCCTTCTCCGGCAGCGGCATGGTATATCCCCCCGCGGCCCCGGTGGGAACAATAGAAACACTGTACACAGGTCCCACATCCGGCAACACATGAAAGAGAATCGCGTGGCCGGATTCGTGATAAGCCGTAATCCTGCGTTCCTTCTCAGACACGATACGGCTTTTCTTCTCCGGCCCAATACCGACCTTTACAAATGCATGGCGGATATCCGCCTGCTCCAGATACACACGGCCTTCCTTTGCAGCTAAGATTGCCGCCTCATTTAAAAGGTTCTCCAAATCTGCCCCGGTAAATCCTGCTGTAGTCTGGGCAATCTGTTTTAAATCCACGTCATCGCCCAAGGGCTTATTTTTCGCATGTACTTTAAGAATTTCTTCCCTGCCGCCCACATCAGGCCTGCCTACAATCACATTTCTGTCAAATCGTCCCGGTCTTAAAATAGCCGGATCAAGAATATCTTTCCGGTTAGTTGCAGCCATAACGATAATGCCCTCATTGACTCCGAAACCGTCCATCTCTACAAGAAGCTGATTCAGAGTCTGCTCCCTTTCGTCGTGCCCTCCGCCGAGACCGCTTCCTCTGCGTCTGGCAACTGCATCAATTTCATCGATAAAAATAATACAGGGGGCATTTTTCTTTGCGTCCTGGAACAGGTCGCGGACACGTGAGGCTCCCACACCTACGAACATCTCTACAAAGTCCGAACCGGAGATACTAAAGAAAGGAACTCCCGCCTCGCCTGCAACAGCCTTTGCGAGCAGCGTCTTTCCGGTTCCCGGAGGCCCCTCTAGGAGTACGCCTTTAGGAATCCTGGCGCCAACCTGGATATATTTTTTAGGTGTTCTGAGGAAATCTACAATCTCCTCCAGTTCTTCCTTTTCTTCCTTCAAACCCGCCACATCCGCAAAGGTTACCTTTTTATCAGATTCCGTGCTCATCCTTGCGCGGCTCTTTCCAAAATTCATGGCCTTTGCGTTGGCTCCGCCTCCCTGGCGGTTCATAAGCATAAATATCAAGGTGACACCGAGAAGTGTGACAATCAGCGGTACCAAAAGCGAAGTAACCCACGAATCCTGTGGTACATTGCGCAGATCATAATCTATGTCATACTTGTCCAGAAGTGTCTCTATATCTTTTATATCCGATACATTTACCTGTTTTATTGTCTCACTGTCCTTCATCTTTGCAGTTATAATTCCGGTAGGAACCTCTTTATTTGGCCTTATTGTGACGTCCTCAACATTACTGTCCTGCACTTCCTGCACGAACCTTGGATACGTCATCTCCTGTTCCTTAATCTGCATCCTGTTGGTCAGCCAGAGCGCAAGGAAAATAATCAACATAAATGTCAGGAACGTGGCGCCTCCCGCGTTTTTATACTTCTTGTTGTTCAATGATGTTAGCTCCTTCCTGTTATACTCCTTCCACCACACCAATGTATGGCAGATTCCTGTACTTTTGAGCATAGTCCAGACCATAGCCGACTACAAACTCATCCGGTATTTCAAATCCTACGTAATCTACTTTTACGTCTTTTTCTCTTCTCTCAGGTTTATCCAGCAGTGTGCACAGCCCTAAGCTTTTGGGATGTCTCTGCCGCAAAACATCCATCAGATGATACAGGGTTCTTCCAGAATCAATGATATCCTCCACAATGAGAACATCTTTTCCCTCTATAGATTCGTCCAGATCCTTTGCAATACGTACGACGCCGCTGCTGGAAGTTCCATCCCCGTAGCTGCTGACGCTCATGAAATCCAGTGAAACCGGCGTTGTAATCCTTTTTGCCAGTTCACACATAAAAAAGGCGCCTCCCTTTAACACGCAGATTAAATGCACCTGCCTTCCTTCATAGTCTTTACTAATCTGCTTTCCAAGCGCTTCAATTTTCTCATCTACTTCTTTTTCTGATATTAACACCCTAATCTGTTCTGACATCTGTTCTTTTCCTCCGTCACTTTTATCTCCAGTATCTGATGCGTCTGCTGTGTTACCTGGTAAGCACTGCTCATCCGGTACCCGGGTATCCATACAATCTGCCCGGCCTCTGCAATCAGCGGAAGATTTCCCCTGTCTTTGGCAGGAATCTTCTCATTAATGAAATAAGACTTTATCTTCTGTCTTTTTCCAGCTTTATCAATTACAATACTGTCCTTGCTTTGTCTTGTTCTGACAATCAGGCTGCTTTTCATTATATCATAATCAAACCATTTCGTGTAGGCTTTTTGCGGTACTTGTTTTAACGAAAAATCTGCCGGCTTTTCCAGAATTCTACAACATATCGTCAAATTCAGCTCCGGTATTGTAGTAATCCCGGGAATTTTGAGCTCCCTGGGCAAAAAGCCTTCTTCCCATTTCTCTTTTCCTTTATTTAGCACAACTCCTTCGTATGTTCTGGCAGCCTTTACGGCATACGGAAGATCAAGGCGTCTGCCGGGCTGCTTTTCAAACAGCCCGGCCACAGCTTCCACATGGGACATAGTGATATTCTGCTCCTTTCCCGCTGCCTTTACAAGGCATGTTCTCACCAGCAGCTTCTGAATAACCGGATGCAGATTTTCAAACTCGGCTCCTTTGATACAAATAGCTCCTTTCGGTGTCTCCGACACACAAATCCTACAGGCCTCCGTTCTCTGTATCTCCATGTATTCCCAAACCTGGCGCATCTGAACCATTGCCTCATTCATATGACGCACGGCCTGGGAGTTCACCTGCTCTTCTAAAACCGGTATCACAAAATGCCGCAGGCGGTTTCTTGTGTAGTCATCCTCCTCGTTAGTCTCATCCTGACAGTAACCCTGTCCCTTTTCTGCCAGATAGGCTTCAATCTCTCTGCGGGTCAAACACAAAAGCGGCCGGATTACACTGCCATTTACCGGCCTTATCCCGCCAAGCCCCTTTAGCCCTGCTCCTCTCGCCAGATTCATAAGAAGTGTCTCTGCATTATCGTTTTGATGGTGGGCTGTGGCGATCTTCATTCCCCTGTATTCTGTAAGTGCTTTCTCAAAGGCCTCTCTGCGGACGATACGTCCGGCCTCCTCAACAGATTGTTTCCTCTTTTTGGCAATTAATTCCACATCTTCGTGATAAACTGCACATTCTACCTGATGCTCTTCGCACAGCTTCCGTACGAACCCTTCGTCTCTTGCGGCAGTTTCCCCGCGTATACCGTGATTCACATGGACAGCTATAATTTCAATGTTCATATTTTTCTTTAATTCAAGAAGCGCAAAAAGCAGGCATACCGAATCTGCTCCTCCTGATATACCTGCGATTATCCTGTCTTTGTTCTCAATCATATGATACTTTTCAATATACTGTTCTATCTTCTTCATCATATGTCAACTATACCCAATTTTTCTGCTAAATTCAAGTAACAGTTCAATAAGGTATCAGTTGGTCTCCCATATTCCCACCGCCAGCACGGTCATATCGTCCATGGGCAGTTCCCCTGTCCAGTTGAGTACCTGTTCAAGTATGTGGTGTGCCATTTCTCTAGGATTGTTCATTACCGTTCCACGGATAATGGTTTCCAGGAGAATATCCTGTTCCCCCACAGGCAGCGCGTCCATAATTCCGTCCGTTACCATAATGACAAAATCCCCGTCCTTTAGCTGGCGTTTCACGGAATCTATTTCTATGGTATGCAGAACCCCGATAGGAAGACTTGTTGAGCTTAAATGCTCCACCTGGTCACCCCTTTTAATGAAAGTCGAGGAGGCACCTGCTTTAATCAGCTCACATACTCCGCTGTACAGATCAAATACACTCATATCAATGGTAGAAAAATGGATTTCCTCTCTGCCCATCACAAGAGTTGTGTTAATCATCTGAATTGCGGTTTTTTCCGGGAATCCAGCCTCCAGGAGCTCTTCTAAAAGTTCGATGACCAGTGTACTCTCCCGGCAGGCTTTTTCCCCCGATCCCATGCCGTCAGACAGTGCCACTCCCTGCCTTCCGCCGGGCAGTTCCATCATCATAAAATTATCCCCGGATATCTGGCTGCAGCCTTTGCCTATTCTTGCCACCCCCTGCAGGGTGTAAAAAGCCGGGCCCTCTATGCACACCACCGTAGTGTAGTCCTTTCCCAGCATTTGACCGTGTGCCCCGTCCAGTACAAACCGCCGTCCCATAATTTCTGATATACCGCGGACTAGCTCCTTTGTGGTGACACATTCGTTCTGTAATGCGCGGGCAGTAACATGCACCTCATATTTTCCCTCCGGATTCATAAAAAAATTTGTATACAGAACCCGGACCCCTTTTTGCTTCAGATGCGTACTGATTTTTTTCTCCAGGCGCTCGTCGGTAAACATGCTGTCCTCCAGCTCCTTCACCGTGCTGCGTATCATATCCGCAAATGTATCCATCTGTACGGCGCACCCTTCCCGGCTCTGGACAATGCGGTTAATCCACATCATATTCTGCCTTGCATCATGAAATGCCTCCAGCATCTCCCGCAAAAAACGGGGTGCCATAATACATCTCTGCTGCAGCTTCCTTTTTGTCTCTGTATTCAGTTCATTTCCATAATTGTCCACCGCCGATAGAATTTCATATCCCATCTGATACGTGTGGACAAAATTTTCTCCCCAGCACCAAGCACATTTCTCACAGTTGACACAGACCTTCTCTTTTACCCTGTCAAACATTGCTTCGATCTCTTCATTGCTGAGGGACTTTTTCTGTTCTTCCAGACCCAAAAAAGTATGAGACAACTGTTTCAGGGAATCCGCAAATTTTTCTATCTGAGCCACATAAGGGCTGGCGTGTAACGCTTGTCCATCATCCATGTTCATCTCTCCTGTCCTTTAACATAATAAAAGAACTCCAGAAAAAATCTTCTGGAGTTTATCTTTCGTAGTATATCCATGTACAGTATTTGTCTGCACGCTTTTTACAGTGCTTTTATTTGGCCGGTTTAAATATAATCTCGCCCGGATCTACAAGTCCCAGCTTTTCCTCGGCCATTTCTTTTACATACTCATCTGTCTTGACATACTCTTTGTATTCTTCTATCTCTTTGGTGCGCTCTTTCTGCTCTTTAATCTGAGTTCTTAATTCTTCCTCCTGCTGCTTGTAGTCCTTATTCTTAGCCTGCAGTGTCAACGCATTCACTGACAGCACACATACCAGCAGCACCAATATAACAGTAATCACTGTCACACTTCGCTTGTGGCTGCCAAAGCCAGAACTCCGCCTGCGGTTTTTTGAACGCTGCGTTACCCCTTTTCTCTTATTTACCATATATACTCACCCTGCTTACTCTTTCATTAAACACCCCTGCTTAATAAGCTCATTCTATCGGCTTTTACCTTTTTTTTCAAGTCTTTTTAAAAATTTTTTATACATTCTTTTTGCAAGGGAAAGCATAAAATTTGCCAGAACGATTCCGCATACCACACCTAGTATAAAAAACCAGCGGATACTACCATATGTTGTTTTATACATTTGTCTAAATAAATATACACTCACTCCCACCCAGTAGAGAAAATCTTCCAGATTGATCACAACTATATGGTGCCTTATCAGATTCCTCAGTAATCTGAGTACACCATAGCTGAAAAATATAACAGCTCCGGACAGCCCCGCATAAAGAAATATAACCGCTTCTTTTCCAATTCCCAGCATCATAGGCAGACCTACTTAAACAGCTTCGTGAAGAAATTCTCATTCTGCCGTCCGGCCTGGTTCACACTGGAATACGCAATACTGTCAATATTCCCTGCCAGATCCACTTCTCCCTTTTCCACGCTCAGACGATTCACATGCAAATCCGTCCCTTTCACCATCAGCATTCCCTGTTCTGTTTCTAACAGGATTTCATTTAAATCGAAAGAAAGAACATCCAGGACTCCGGTAACCATACTTGTCTTTCTATTGTTTACAATCAATTTGTGCGCTTTGGGCATCTGCCGCTCTTCCATATACTTGCTTTCCCCCTTCGCTTTATGCTTTTCTATATATATGACAAGTTATGGGAAAATATGAGGACAGAAAAAAATGTTCTATAGATATCTGAAGAGTTCTTTTGCCTCCTCTTTCTTAGTTGTGTCCTGAAGCTGAAGCACTTCCACTTTCACGTTCTTCGTTCCAAACTGTATTTCTATAATGTCTCCGGGTTTTACCTTCACCGATGCTTTTGCCGCAGTCCCATTCACAAGGACCCTGCCTGCATCACATGCCTCATTTGCCACTGTCCGTCGCTTAATCAGACGGG
>ENA-UOOI01003132-UOOI01003132.1-fermentation-metagenome-genome-assembly--contig:-NODE-3132-length-12978-cov-2.922386_pt1 | contig 12978 bp, 8 predicted proteins | sample MGYA00245779_ERZ724027 | MGnify/ENA primary metagenome ERZ724027 (study PRJEB28704, sample SAMN03018318) | fermentation metagenome | biome: anthropogenic terrestrial biome; feature: soil; material... | reverse complement strand
TTCACTTGGTATGGGAGGCATCGATACTGCAGTTATCCGTTAAAAGGAAGTTATGCGTGCTTCGGTCTAAATTAAACACCCATTTTAGCAGTATCTGCGGTTTAGCTCCTGACGGACAGCGACGGAGGCGTAGTAGACAACCCGTGTTATTCTCGCAAAGCAAAGAAAAGGTTTGCCAAAGCACAGCGCAAACTGTCTAGAGAAACCTGCAACACGGGTTAAAAAGGAACATCGCCCGCTGCGGGATGCAAAAAACTACCAAAAGCAGCGTTTGCCGATTGCCGAGGGGGTATGAAAAGGTGAGAGATAAGCGGCAGGACTTTCTCCACAACCTTTCGACGACACGGATAAAGATCCACGATCTGGTCGCCGCGGAAGAGCTGCAAAACAGGAATCTGCTTGAAAATTCACGCGCTGTCCATGAGCATCCGTGACGCCGGGTGGTGGGCCTTTCTCCACATACTGGATCATGAATCCATACTCTGCGGGGAAGTTTATGTGACGGTGGATCCCAAAAATACGACGCAAACCAGCAGCGCCTGTGGGTTTGTCAGGGGGACCAGAGAGTGGTACCCAGAAGCTTACCCTGTCAGAGAGACAGGGAGTGAACCTGTCCTCCCTGCGGCATACACCCTATCCGTGACTTAAAATGCCGCAAAAAACATCCTCGGCAGATGAGGGGTGCAAAAAATGAAAGAGCACGCAACCTGACACGGCCTGTCCCTTTGGCAACTTGGGGACGCTTACGGCGTTGGGAACTAAAGACGGCCTTTCACTCTGTTTGCTTCAGCAAATGCGGCGAGCTGTCCCTATCTACTGCCTTGCAGACTTTAGTTGGTGGCAGTTAACTAGATTATTCTCCTAAAAATCATGAAAGTATTGAAAAAATATTTAAAAAGATTATAATAATGAAGGTAATTATTTGTAGAAATAGAATATAATAAATTTTATGTCCAGTTTTTAACATGTTCAGGAGGAGTGGAGTTTTAGAATGAAGCGGGAGTTGCTGCGCCTATGTTTAACAAGCCTCATTGGAACTTTGCCGCCTCTCTATCAGAGTAAGGAATATTCATCACGATTTTCTAAACTAGTCTCAAATATACCATTCGAAAGAATAAATTCTGATAATTTCCATAAATTCTTAAAACAGATCAATGGCTACATATGCGATGAGGAAACTCAAATATCTGAAGGGTATTCTGTAGATTTGTCCCAACCACTGACAAGTATTTTTACCTTTTTATACGGCCCCAAAGAACCGCTTTATGATGTCAACCCGGGTTTAGACGAAATTCCTGCCCCTTCCACAGTGCCTAAAACGGATAAGGCGGCGTTAGCTGTTCAGCTGGGACGTCTTCTTCAAAAGCTGGAAAATATCCCGCCTGATATCGAGCACTTAAATCAGATATTAGATGTATGCGATGATTCTCTGATTCAAATTCCCTGCCCTTCGAATCGGAAGGAATATTCCTTGTCGCTATCTGACAAAATCAAGTTCAGCACTGCTCTTTCCTCCTGCCTTGCGGTATATCTTTGGCAGAATCAGAAAAACAGTTTTAAACTTGATTTGACAGAAAAAGTCCAGAAGGAAGAATCCCTGCTTCTTTTTTCATGTGATCTTTCCGGCATACAGAAATTTATCTATACGGTTTCCGGGGAAGGTGTCCTTAAATCCTTAAGAAGCCGTTCTTTTTATCTCGATTTTCTTCAGGAACATCTCCTTTGCACCCTTTTAAATGATTTGGACCTGCCGGTTTCCAATATCCTTTATTCCGGTGGAGGAAGGGCCTATTTGCTGCTTCCAAATACGGAAGTTACCAAACAGACCATTCGAACCTGCATGAAAAGCTTTAACGGATGGTTGCTGGAAAATTTCGATATCCTGCTTTATATTGCCTACGGATTTGTAACCTGTTCCGTAAAAGATCTGTTTTTAAAAGGTGGAATGGATGCCTATAACCGGATTTATCTTCGCCTTTCGGCTGAACTTTCGGCGAATAAGAGCGGCCGCTATCAGCCGGAACAGATTCAGTTTCTAAACCGCCAAACAGACAGCCAGCACACCAGGGAATGCAGGATTTGTTCGAGAAGCGACAGGGAAATTGATTCCGACGGCGTCTGCCCGTTCTGCAGGGACTTTATTTCCGCTTCAGCTTTTCTGACCGATGAATCTCTCTGCCCAGTTGTTGTTAGCAGGAAGTTTTCTGGGTTGCCCTGTCTAAGGCTTCCATCTTCCCATCAAACGACGGATTATCTCTATTTTTTAAAAGAAAAACAAATTCTCTCCCTTGAAAAGGACATCATAGTTCAGATTTACCATAGAGGTGAGACAGGTCCGGGCTTGAGGTTTGAAACAGGTTCGTTTGCCCATATGGTAAATGGGCAAACGGCGAGGTTTGAACAACTGGCCGACGCTTCGTCAGGTATCAACCGGATTGCGGTTCTTCGGGCTGATGTAGATAACCTCGGCCAGGCGTTTATGAAAGGGTTCGAAAATACGATTTCACAAAAAAAGTATCGGCCCCTCTTGCTGACAGCAGCTTTCTCCAGAAGCCTTTCCATTTTCTTCAAGCGGTATTTTAAAAGAATGGCAGCGGGGGATTTACGCGAGAAAAGGTTCTCCATTTCGGGAAAGCCGAATCCGGAAAAAAATCTGGTAATTGTTTATTCCGGGGGCGACGATCTGTTTCTGGCTGGTGCCTGGAACGATGTGGTTGATACCGCGGTTGATCTGAGAAACGGATTCGAAAAGTATACGGCGGGTTCTCTGACTCTTTCGGCTGGAATTGGTATTTTTAAAACGAAATATCCTCTCTATGCGATGGCACAGGAAACAGAAAGCCTGGAAGACGTCGCAAAATCCATTGACTCGGAAAAAAATAAAGTTGCATTATTTGGAATGGAAACTCAGAAAGACTCGAACGGGAAAATCCGGGCTGTTTGTTCGCACTGCTACCGCTGGAAAGATTTTATTGACAGAGTGGTGGGAGAAAAGCTCCGGTGCCTTCAAAACTATTTTAATCAGTCCGGCGAATTGCAGATCGGGAACGGAAATGCGTTTTTATACAGGATGAAATCATATATTGAGAAGACGCAGAAAGACCCGCAGGACAAAATCAATATTGCCCGTTTTGCTTACCTCTTGGCCCGTCTGCAACCGACGGGGAAAAGCAGTAAAATGCAGAACGAATATCAAATGTTTACAAGAAGAATGTACGGTTGGATTCTCAGTCAGGAAGATCGGCGCCAGCTGTTGACGGCGATCGATCTCTATATTTATTTAAAAAGGAGTAAGGATCAGGAATGAGTGGGCAGACGTTTCACAGCATTGAAGAAATGAGACGCAGCTTTGGGTATAATGGCTCGCGGGAACCGACAGGGGGGTACCATATGCAGGGACAAGGTCCCATAAAAAAGGAAATGCCGGATTTTCTTAAAGAGGACGCCGATTATGTATCCATTGCGGAAGAGCATGTAAAGAAGCTGGGGGATCCGTCAAGATACAGACCAGGAAAAATACATTTTGGCAACCTGACTACTTCAAAAATAAGGAATCTCCTTTCGCTTGTAAACCGGATCTATAATAAGATATTCTTGCTGGGAGATCCGCTGCCGGAATCAGCCGTAGGTGAAATCCGATACCTTAAAGTTCGACTGGTTTATGAGTCAGGACGCGAGCCAAAGGTACGGGACTATTGCGAAAAAAGTGGTCTGATTGACGCGATCGATTTTATTGGAACCAGTAAAAAGCGCTTTTTAAGGTATGCAAAATACATGGAGGCGCTCGTAGCATATCACCGGTTCTATACGGATGAAAATACCAATGCCTAAGGCAGGAGGACAAAAATGTACGGTAAAATAAAAATTACCGCCGATCTGAAAGTACTGACTGGATTGCACATCGGCGGTTCCAATGCTTTTTCCGCAATTGGCGCAGTGGATTTACCAGTCATCCGGGATGTAAAAACACAGCTCCCCATTATTCCGGGAAGTTCCTTAAAAGGGAAACTGCGCACTTTAATGGCACGGAACTGCAGTCAGTCTTATCGTCTGAATGAACCGGAAAAAGATCCGATTGAAATTGCTCGGCTGTTTGGCACTAGTAAAAAGGTGGGAGGGGACACCGGTCCTCTGCCGAGCCGCCTTCAGTTCTGCGACTGCTTTCTTAAAAACCGCGACGAGCTGAAAGAAGTCGGGGCGACAGAAGTAAAGTTTGAAAACTCAATTAACCGTCTTGATTCAAAATCAAATCCAAGGCAGATTGAGCGTGTGATCCGGGGAGCTGTTTTCGGCTTTTTCCTCTGCTATGATATTGTAAAAAGGGAGGAAGTCCGGGACGATTTCAAAAATCTCGCGGAAGGGTTTAAGCTGCTTCAGATGGATTATCTTGGCGGTCATGGAACCAGAGGTTATGGGAAGGTCGCGTTTTCTGATTTTTCTGTTATGGCTGTCGAGAACTGCCTGGACAGTGAAAAAATCAGAGAACTTGCCGGAATTATGAAAGAAGTGGAAGACAGTGAAAAATTATCTGTTTAAACTTCACTTTATCACTGCGCTCCATATCGGAAATGATTCCGGGAGGGATAACCTTGCGTCTTCAGAAACATCCATCCATTCTGACACGATTTTTTCAGCCCTTTGTACGGAAGCTGCGCGATATGGTCAGGATATCCTTGCAAAATTTGTAGAAATGACGGAAACTGGGGATCTGGTCCTGTCTGACGCGCTTCCATTCCGGGAAGACGAGTATTTTCTTCCAAAACCGGCGTATCGGAAACAGATAACACACCCGCTTTCAAATCCCGGGGATCGAAAACTGTTTAAAAAGCTGGACCTCATTCCGATTTCCATGTTCTCCGGTTATCTGCAAGCTTCAGATGATTTTCCGTTTGATATCAGGAGAGCCGTCAGTCTTCAGCGCGATCTGGTATTTCCGGAAAAGCGCCAGCGCGCCTCGGTTATCGGGAAGGATGAAACGGAACCGTATTTTGTCGGAAGCATCGTCTTTAACGACGATTGCGGGCTTTATCTGCTCGCGGAGCTTGCTGGAGAAGAGGCACTTCCGCTGCTGCAAAAACTTCTTGTCAGCCTTTCTTACAGCGGAATAGGAGGAAAACGGAGTTCTGGCTTCGGAAAATTCTCTATGGAAGGCCCGGTTATTCTGGAAAGATCGGAAAAACAGTCGGAGAAGCTTTTAGAGGAATATCTTACCAATCAAACTGCCAGTGCGTATATGACGATCAATACCTCCCTTCCCGGGGATGAAGAGATGAAAGAGGCCCTGAAGGGCGGATACTTTACGCTCTGCCGGAGGGGCGGGTTTGTCGAATCGCCTGAATATTCCAAGACCCCGATGAAAAAGCGGACGGTCTATGCCCTTGCGCCTGGTGCATGGGTCCATCAGCCTTATAAGGGAACTTTCTGCAATTTGGCAGAAGGTGGTCACCATCCGATTTACCGCTGTCTGAAACCTCTTTTCCTGGGGGTGGCATCATGAGTTATCTTGAGCAGCACTGTATTAAAGTACGGGCGCTGTCTCCTGTCTTTCTGGGGGTTGGGGAAAGCCTGACCAAAAAAGAGTATCTGTTCATTCCCAACAGCAGAAGAATTCAGTTTATCGATCTTAAAAAATTTTCAGCTCTTCTGGAATCGAAGAAACAGACAAGTGCTTATGAAAATTTTGTTCTCGGCAGGGAGCGGGATTTATACCGCTGGATGGTGAGCAGAAATTTTACGCAGAAAGAAATCCGGTCCGTACAATCCTACTGCATCGACGCGGGGAACACTCTGGACAGACAAAGTGAAACCGGATCCCGCACGAAAGGAATTCAGCTTTTTATTAAAGATCCGGAAAAAAGGCCTTATATTCCGGGAAGCAGCCTGAAAGGAGCGATTCGCACCGCGATCCTCGCTTCCATGCTGACGGATAAAAATAATGACACCAGGCTGGAGATTTTCCAAAGGGCGCTTGAAAAGAAGCGTAAAAACTTTAAACGCGAAGCGAATGACCTGGAAAATGAGATGCTGAATACCCTGAAATATTATAACCGCCAGGGACGAGTGGTTTCTGCAAACGATGCGGATACCTCTGTCATGAAAGGCATTCAAATAAGCGACGGCAGTCCTTTAAATCAAAACTGTCTGACCCTTTGCGAAAAAATTGATATTGATACGAAAGGAAACGAGAAAAGGCCCAATATTTTTCGTGAATGCATTCGTCCCGGAACTGTTTCTGAGCATTTGCTGACGCTTAATACGCAGATTCTGGCTGAATCTAATCTGAATGTCTCCGCTATTTTAAACGCGATTCGATGCTTCAGCAGAATTCAGAATGAATTTTTCTATTCCAAGTTTCCAAAGCTTTCAGAAGATGATGTTTCCCCTTCGGATGGCTGCGAATTATATCTGGGCGGGGGATCTGGATTTGTCTCAAAAACACTCCTTTATCCAATGTTTCATGAGAAAGCTCTTGAACTAACCGCAGAAATTATGCAGTCCCATTTTCCAAAACAGCATCACCATGAACGAGATGTCTCACTTGGGGTTTCCCCACACATGGAAAAATATACCCAATATGACGGAAAATTTTACCGGATGGGACGTTGCGAAATTAAAATATCGTAAATTGATCGTCGCTTGAGAGGATTTTTAAAAGTTTCAGCGGCTTGATTTGAAACATCTGACAGTTTCGAAGGCTGGACAGCTGATTGGAATCCAACATTAGGACGGATTCTCTTTTATCAGAAATGGATATTTAGACCTCAATCAATTTATAGAAAGGGAAAGGTCGCAAATTAAATGAGAAATCGAATTCTATTTACCTGTGTGGGCGGTTCTGATCCTGTCCGTAATCTTCATGATGGCGCCATGCTTCATATTATTCGGCATTACCTTCCGCAGAAAGTCTATATTGTCCTCACAAAGGAAATGGAGAAATATAAAAAGGAGGATGACCGATACAACAGAGCCATTCAGAAATTCTGCCAGGATTTTCACCATAAAATTGAAACCAGATATTTTTCATGCGGAATCGCTGACCCCTCTGATTATGACGCGTTTAACGAACCGTTTCAAAAATATTTCAAGCAGATAATAAGGGATAACCCGGACTCTGAGCTTTTGGTCAATATCAGTTCCGGTACGCCTCAGATGAAAATGGCAATGTGCCTGCTTTCTCTCGACACAAGGTATCGGAATATTAAATTAATCCAGGTTAAAACGCCGGATAGGAAGTCCAATACCAGCGATACGACGACGAATAAGCATTATGACGTCTTAGCTGAAATTGAACTGAATGAAGATAACAAAGAAAATTCTGTAAACCGCTGTTCGGTACCTGAACTTTTTGAATTGCAGAAAGCGTTCAATAATAAACAGCTGCAGATACTGTTGGAAAATTATGAGTATCATTCCGCTTTGCTCTTGATGCAGAGCTATGGAATGAAAGAAACCGATCCCGCGCTGGCTTTGACAGAACACCTGTGGATGCGGCAGGATTTGAAAACTGAAGAATCCAAAAAACTGGTTGATAAAATCAATTTTGGCTTTAAACTGTTTCCAGTAGAAAACATAAAATGCAGAGAGGAGACGGAGTTTTTTTTAATTCTTCAAAATTTGAGCAAAACAGGGAAGATTACCGAATTTACGATCCGCCTAAATCCATTTGTTATTCGAATGCAGGAGCTCTATCTTAAGAAAAAGTTTAAATTTGATTGCCAGAGACTGAAAGTGACAAAGAAAATATATGATGGGAAAACAGTTGAATATTTGATAAGCAGTTCTAAAATTCAATGTCTTAACCCGGATTTGTGGAAGACGATAAATGAAAATTTCCGTAACGGATATGAAGATACTTTTCCAAATATAAAACTTTACAACATTATTCTGGAAAAAGAGCTGCTTGATTTAGATTCAATGGATAATGAGAAAAGAAGATATATTGAATTTTTTAAATCTTGCGAAAAAATCAATGAAGAACGGAATGCTTCAGCCCATAATCTATATGGAATGAATGAAACGGATTTAAAGTCAATTTCTGGGATGACGAGTTCCGATATTCTTAAACGACTAAAAACAATTCTGATTACCTGTTATGGCAAAGAATGCCCGGAAGAAATATTTTCTATTTATGATAAAGCCAATAAGAAAATTGTAGATCTCCTTACTTAAGCCTTTTTAGTAAACTTGCGCTATAGCAGGCAAAATTGCTATAGATGAAGTACTGGCCAAAATCAAGATTTCTGGACAGGTGCATTGTTCTGAATTAAGAACTTTTACATCTTCTATAGTTTATGGTTAATTATGTTAATTGCGCGAACCTCGATCATACATAAAATCCCGGGAGATCCGCGCAAAATATATTTCTTAACAGGAGCTATATTTTAAATTAGGTAATAAATAAGCACAACAAATAGTGAAAACTTTTGGTACTAAAGCAGATATTACTGTAATATTTCATAAAGGTATAATAGCAATTTGTATATATTTGCTGTTGCAACTCACCCCCGCACGGGGACGGATACATGGCATTGCGCCAAGTCAAGCAAAAACGGGGAGTTGCAACTCACCCCCGCACGGGGACGGATACTAGGCGTAGGGCCGAAGCCGGAAGGCGACGAAAAGTTGCAACTCACCCCCGCACGGGGACGGATACTTTCCAACGATAGGCAGTTCGCGGCGAATCTCTCGGTTGCAACTCACCCCCGCACGGGGACGGATACTGTGTATTCTACAAAAAGCAACCTACATATAATCCGTTGCAACTCACCCCCGCACGGGGACGGATACTCGGACAGATTCAGTGGACCGGGCGGGCTGATACCGTTGCAACTCACCCCCGCACGGGGACGGATACTCCCGATTCTTCCAGCCATTACATTTTTCCATAATGTTGCAACTCACCCCCGCACGGGGACGGATACGCAACGCCCATGTATTCATGCTCATAGGCCCCTGGGTTGCAACTCACCCCCGCACGGGGACGGATACTTTCTATTTCCTCTACATAAATTCTTGGATCAATGTTGCAACTCACCCTCGCACGGGGACGGATACGTAAGCATTTGCGGATTCAAGGAAAATTTACTGATAATGTTGCAACTCACCCCCGCGTGGGGACGGATACCAATTCGTATAGGTTGAGACCAAAAGTGATAGATTGTTTTTAAAATAAAATTTTTAGGGAGGGAAATATGCTTCTGGTCAATTTAAACGGGAACTGGCGGATGCGTCGGATTGGCGATACGGAATGGATACCGGCTGTTGTTCCGGGATCGGTTTATGCGGATCTTATCCGCACAGGTAAAATGGAAGATCCCTATTACAGGGAAAACGAGGCATCAGCAACTACCGTCTCAGATGATGATTATGAATATACCCGATCCTTTTCAATTACGGAAAAAGATCGGGCACATGACAGCATCCTTCTCCGCTGCGAAGGGCTTGACACTCTCTGCAACATCTACTTAAACGGAACCCCGGTGCTAAGCGCTGATAATATGCACCGTACTTATGAAACCGACGTACGCAAAGTCTTAATTTCCGGTGAAAATACCATCAAGGTGGTTTTCCATTCTCCCATTCGGTTTATTACTAAAGAACATGCAAAGCTGCCGCTGGACGCTTCTGGTAGCACAATGCACGGTTTTTCCCATCTTCGCAAGGCGCACTTTATGTTCGGCTGGGATTGGGGCCCCAAACTGCCCGATATGGGCATATGGCGCAGTATTTCCCTTGTGGGTTGGGATAAAGCGCGTCTTTCGGATGTGTATATTACACAAAAGCATCAGACAGGAGAAGCGGAAGTGAAGATACAGGTAAAAGCGGAAACTTTTGCCGTTCCAGTTTCCCTTTCGGTCTGCGCAAAAATTACCGCGCCGGACGGTAAATCCTGGAAAGCGGAAACGTTACTGAAAGACGGTACCGGTGTGCTTCTTGTAAAGATTCAAAACCCTCAGCTCTGGTGGCCGAATGGTATGGGTGCTCACCCGCTTTACATCACATCTGTAACGCTGCTCGACAGGGAACGCGAGCTGGATGAAAAGCACTTTCGAATCGGACTTCGTACGCTGACGGTCAAAACAGAACCGGACGCATGGGGCACTTCGTTCGCTTTTTCCGTAAACGGCGTGCCTTTTTTCGCCATGGGTGGAAATTATATTCCCGAAGACTGCATTTTAAGCCGCGTGACTCCCGAAAGAACGCGGAAACTGCTTCGAAGCTGTGCGGACGCCCACTACAACATGGTGCGTGTCTGGGGAGGAGGGTTCTATCCCGGCGATTTCTTCTACGATGCCTGCGACGAATACGGCCTTGTCGTATGGCAGGATCTCGCCTATGCCTGTGCGGCTTACCGGTTCAGTGATGAATTCTGTAAGAGCATTACCGCGGAGACTTCCGATAATGTGCGCCGCATTCGCCATCACGCCTGCCTCGGGCTTTGGTGCGGCAATAACGAGCTCGAATCCGGATGGGTTGGATGGGGATGGTCCGAACGTTTCGGCCCGCATCGAAAAGCCGACTATATCCGGCAGTTTGAATATGTGCTGCCAAGGTTGGTAAACAAGCTGGATCCACAGACTTTTTACTGGCATTCATCCCCTTCTTCCGGCGGAGATTTTGACGATCCTGACAGTGAAAGCCGGGGTGACAGGCACTACTGGGGCGTATGGCATGGGCTCGAGCCATTTACAGCGTACCGTGATCATTTTCCGCGCTTTCTATCGGAGTTCGGCATCCAGTCTTTTCCCTGTCTGAAGACGATCGAAAGCTTTACACTGCCCGAGGACCGCAACATCTTTTCCCCGGTAATGGAAGCCCATCAGAAAGACAGCACGGCCAACGGAAAAATCCTTCACTATATCAGCGAAACTTATCGCTATCCCAAAGACTTTGATTCCCTCCTCTATACTTCGCAGCTGATCCAGGCGGAAGGAATCCGCTATGCTGTGGAGCATCTGCGCCGGAATCAGGGCCGATGCATGGGAGCACTGGTCTGGCAGATAAACGACTGCTGGCCGGTTGCTTCCTGGTCCTCCATAGACTATTTTGGCCGTTGGAAAGCTCTTCACTATGCCGAAAAACGCATGTTTGCGCCGGTGCTCCTTTCCGCGGAGGAAAATGGTGCCAAAGTTGATCTGCATGTTTCCAACAGCACCCTTTCCAATTTTTCCGGCACGGTCATCTGGCGCCTTCTGGACGGGAATTCTCAGATAATATCCTTTGGGACAATACCTGTAAAAATTTCCAAAATGTCATCCGCACTCTGTGGTTCGCTCGATTTTTCCCAGAAACTTGATTCCGTAATAAGGAGGCGTTCCTGTTACCTCCATTTCTCCTTAAGGGAAGGGAAAAATACCATTGGGGAGGGAATCGTGCTTTTTGTAAAGCCAAAACACTATGAATTTAAAAATCCAGGACTGAGTCTGCGCGTGGAGGATGAAGGAAACTGCTTCCGTATCCGGATACGCGCGAAACACCTTGCGAAAGCAGTAGAACTTCTTCCCAGTGAGGATATCCAGTTCAGCGATAATTTCTTTGACCTTGCGGGAGGGGAGGAACGAAGCGTGAGTATGGAGAAACTGCCCGGCATGACGGCAGAACAGTTTGCGGCCGGGCTGAAAGTCCGCAGCCTTTACGACAGCTATGAAAAGGGATAGATTGTAGCCATATTCGGAAATTTTAAAGAACTTCCCTTCTGAAAAAACGACAAGAATGGCGAAAAGGATGCGGCAGGATATCGGGCTTTAACTTTATTCTAAAGGCAAGGCACGATCTTTTTTTGAAGTTTTCAGTAAATTAATCAGGCGCGGAGCAGGGATTCCAGCAGACAGAGTGAGAAATCAGACGCACTGATACTATCGATAGAGAGAGATTGAGAAAAGGATGACAGTCGTCCGAAAAATCAAAGTCTCTCTCCGTGCCGGATGAAGAAAAGCCGCTGTGAAAATCTTAAAATTTCCATTTTAGCAGTTGATCAGATAATTACTGAATTCCTAGAGCTTATTATGGAAGCTCTTTTCGATGAATAAAAGTCGGAAAGCAAGGTAAGTTCGACATCTTTCTGCTAAATCCTAATTTATTTATTAAATGGTTTGTTATGGAAATTGCGCGAACCTCAATCATACATAAAATCCCTGGAGATCCGCGCAAAATATATTTTCAAATTAGAATTATAAAATTGACAAAACAGTCAATAGATACAATAAAACGCTAATAATATTGCTACTTACATAAACTATATTGTAATATATTACAAAAATTGTAGTACAATTTTATCAATAATTGGCGATGCAACTCACCCCCGCATGGGGACGGATACTAAATACACCTTTGATTTTGCCCCAAATTCCTCCGATGCAACTCACCCCCGCATGGGGACGGATACCAGACACGGGCGGCTTCTTCTTTTGCCTCAAACGATGCAACTCACCCCCGCATGGGGACGGATACCCACTTTTCCCGCATCAGCCCGGATGCGCGGAAGGATGCAACTCACCCCCGCATGGGGACGGATACATACTTCTTTGCTTGATTTCAAAATATCTTTCAGCGATGCAACTCACCCCCGCATGGGGACGGATACCTTGGCAGCCGGCTCATAGACCCGCGGGCAATCGATGCAACTCACCCCCGCATGGGGACGGATACTCCGCATTGCATCGGCAAGATGATTAGAAAAATGATGCAACTCACCCCCGCATGGGGACGGATACGGCGCTCTGCATAAACTCAGGAAGTACATTGAAAAGATGCAACTCACCCCCGCATGGGGACGGATACTCCGCATTGCATCGGCAAGATGATTAGAAAAATGATGCAACTCACCCCCGCATGGGGACGGATACAGCGGCTTTCATCTGGCGAACATTGATTTCCAGCAGATGCAACTCACCCCCGCATGGGGACGGATACTGAAAGCTACCCTTTTTTCAGTCCGTTTAAACTTGATGCAACTCACCCCCGCATGGGGACGGATAC
>ENA-UOOI01003129-UOOI01003129.1-fermentation-metagenome-genome-assembly--contig:-NODE-3129-length-12980-cov-31.154120_pt1 | contig 12980 bp, 13 predicted proteins | sample MGYA00245779_ERZ724027 | MGnify/ENA primary metagenome ERZ724027 (study PRJEB28704, sample SAMN03018318) | fermentation metagenome | biome: anthropogenic terrestrial biome; feature: soil... | reverse complement strand
GAAGGAAGCCAAACCTGAAAAATCCGATCAATCTGACGATAAAAAGTAAAAATATTCATTAAAAGTATGAATTATGAGTCTTTTTTATCTGAAAATGATATAATCACTTTTATTAGGAATCTGATACTGATTAAAATGAAGGGTAGACAAATGCCAAAAAGCGATAATATTAATAGAATTATTGATCACAAGTTGTTTTCTGAAGACGATATTCATAATATGTGCGTTCGTCTTGGTAAGCAACTGACTCAAGATTACGCAGGTAAAAAACCACTAGTAGTTGGTGCTTTAAAGGGAGCCATCTTCTTCTTAACCGACTTAACTCGGCAAATGGATGTTGATGAAGAAATGGATTTCTTGGACGTTTCTAGTTATGGCAACAGCATGAAATCATCTGGTACGGTCAAGTTGATCAGTGATATGGCTACAGATGTTAAGAGTCGTGATGTCTTGATCGTTGAAGATGTTGTTGATACTGGCTTAACTCTGAAGTTTATGAAAGACTTGATCGGTGGCCGTGGTGCCAAGAGCGTTAAGTGTTGTGCCCTTCTGAATAAGGAGGTCAACCGGACGGTTGATGTTGATGTGGATTATTATGGATCAAAGGTCGGCAATGAATTTGTAGTTGGTTACGGCTTGGATTTCATGAATTATTTCCGCAACATTCCCTATGTTGGTGTGCTTAAGCCAGAAATTATTAAGGAATTTAATAATAAATAATTTTTACTGATAGTAAAATAAATAACAATCATTTCACGAAGTGGAGTGGTTGTTTTATTTTTTTTCTCAATATATTGTTCAAAGCGGTGCGTCATCTATTATAATTAGGCGTTGGTATCATGGCTATTTTTGGTTAGAATAGTCAAATAGGAGGAAAAAAGATGAAAAGATTTCATCATAAATTTACACTGCCAGCAATTTTAACCTTATTGGTAGTTGCAGTTGCAGCCCTCCTAATAGGATTTTCAAACTTTAAAAAACAGACAACTTTACCGGCAGATTCAAATCCCAGTGCAATCGGGGTTGAATTGAATCAAAACTTTGATTACGTAGACCTGCATAAATTACAGGCAAACAGCATTTCTTTTGTATACTTGCGTAGCACACAGGGAAGATCTTACTTTGATGATAATTATTTATCTTATCGGGATCAGGTTTTAGGAACCAAATTGGCTTTTGGAACGATAATCTCATACAGTAATGAATCGACCCCAATGCAACATTATCGCTATTTTACAAAAGAAGTAGGGAGAAATACCGGAACCTTGCCAATTATGATTGAACCAGCCATAGCAAGTAGAAACAAAAAATATTTGCGGTCGATGGGGCAATTTACGCAAATGTTAGAAAATAGCGGTAAAGAAGTTGTTGTAGCGGTAAATAGTAAGTACCATAAATATTATGGCCCTAACACAAAATTTGTTTCTGATGGTAATAAGACACCGAATAAGTTACAGTATTCTTTTTGTCGTTACACCACTGATGGCCGCGTAAAGAATGTAAAAGGTTTAGAAGATAACGTTACGATGTTTTCCTATAATGGTACTGTAGCGCAATACAAACAGAAATATGGACAGTTAGCACAATAATGTATCAAGAAAAAATTCAGCAAACTTTAACAACAGAAGGCATAAAGAAGCCAACTTTAATTCAAAAAGCAACTTATGAACCTATTTTAAACGGAGCAAGTGTAATTGCTCTGGCTAAAACGGGTACTGGAAAGACTTTGGCTTATGCTTTGCCGGCTTTAGAGCGCACTAAAATAGGGATGAAAAATAGCGTGGTGATTATTGCACCGACAACGGAATTAGCGGTACAGATTCGTCATGCCATTAATCCCTATATTCACGCTTTAGGTTTAAAGGGCATATCTTTGGTTGGAGCGGGTAACCGTAAACGCCAGGAAAATAATTTAAAAAAGAAACATCCCGAGGTAGTGGTAGCCACACCTGGACGCTTTTTTGATTTCTTTTCAAGTGGTCGAATTAAAACTCAAGATATTAAAAGTTTAGTGATTGACGAAGCGGATGATATTCTTGAATTTAATAAGATGGATCTGCTCAGCGCACTTGGTCAAAATTTAGCAAGCGATGCACAAATTTTGCTTTTTGGTGCCACTGCTTCTCCGATAACTAAAAAGGCTGAAGATTTATTTGCACGCACATTTTTATTAATTGATGTTCGTAAAGAGCAAAAAACTACCCACAAAAATTATTTTTTACAGGTAGACAATGCACATAAGATTGAATTTCTACAAAGGCTTACCCAGCTTGATCATTTTAAGGGTATTTTGTTTTTTGATTCGAACCAGACGATGATGCGCTTTGCGGGCATTTTCGGTCATACCAAAACGAAATTCACACTTTTAGCAAATGAGTTTGGCAAAGAAAAGCGTGAGGATGCCTTGCATGAATTTGCTGAGGGGAAGATTAAATTACTTTTGGCAACAGATTTAGCAGCTCGTGGTCTTGATATTCCTGATGTGACCTACGTAATTAACTTCGATATTCCAAATGAAGTCAATACTTACTTGCACAGGGCAGGTAGAACTGGCCGGATGGGTGCTAAAGGTTACGTGGTTACTTTGGGTGATGACCATGATTTCCGTGATTTGAAGAAGTTATTGACTGGCGAAGTGGAATTGTCCAGAGTTTATTTTGCAGGTTACAACTTGACTACTAAAAGACCTAAAAAGAAAGTTAAGAAAAACACCCAAGAAATGAGTGCTAACCAAACAATTTCTAAGAAAAAGAAAAAACATAGAAAACGTAAGAACAAAAATAAGGGTTATCACCCACATTACTTAAAGGAGCAAAAATGAATCGTTTAGTATCTTGGCTAGAAGATTATATCTTACCGTTTGCTAATAGGTTAGCGCAGGTGCGTTGGTTAGTTGCACTCAGGGATGCTTTTATTTCAATTATGCCGATTACCTTTGCAGGTTCAATTGCTGTATTGATTAAAAGTTTGGTTGAAGCGTCTAAAACGCATTTAGACTGGAAAATTTTTGCTTTTATCATGCAGCCTGTTGTGGCGATTAGCAACGTGGTTTGGCGCGGTACTTTTTCTCTTTTTGCTTTATTCTTAGCCTTTTCACTGGGTTATCATTTAGCCAAGAGTCTTGAAACCAACCGCTTAGCGGGGGCAATTGTTTCTTTGGCTTCATTTACGATGAGTGTGGCGAATTTTACCAAATTAAGGGTAAACGGTAAGAACTTTTTTGTTCATAATGCTTTCGACATCTCGCAGTTTTCAACCACCGGAATATTCACGGCTATTTTGTTCGGAACAATCGGGGTTGCAATTTATGTTGCCTGCTATAAAGCCAGAATCATTATCCATTTGTCCACTAGTTTGCCACATGCGGAGCAGTCTGCTTTTGATTCCTTAGCTCCCGGAATTATTGCTATTTTTAGTGTCGGTGCGATTAATTACATTTTTCAGTTAGCTACAGGGACCTATTTTGGTAACTGGCTCCTTCATTCTATTCAAGTTCCACTGGTTAAAATGGGACAGGGATTTGGTATGATCCTTCTTGTGACTCTGCTGGTGCAAGTTTTCTGGTTCTTTGGTATCAATGGATTAGGTGTTCTTTCACCGATTTTGGATTCAATTTGGCTGACCGCACAAAATGTTAATGTCACCGCGGCACGTGATGGCCGAATTCCACCATTTTTATGGGTACGCGGCTCCTTTGATGTTTTTGCCTGGTTTGGCGGTGCCGGTGGTACTTTGATGCTGATCGTGGCAATCCTGCTTTTCTCTAAAAGAAGCGATTACCGTACCATTGCCAAAGTAGCTCTAGCTCCTGGGATTTTTAACATCAACGAACCGATTGTTTTAGGATTACCGGTCGTACTTAATCCGGTTTACTTTATTCCCTTTGTGACCGCACCGCTTGTTAACGTGGTCTTCTCGTATTTAGTAAGTATGATGGGTCTGGTTAATCCGGTACAAGTGGCTGTACCATCGATTATGCCGCCGATAATAGGGCCATTCTTAGCGTGCAACTATGACTGGCGGGCCATCGTTTTGAGTTTAATTGATATGTTAATTTCATTAGCAATTTGGACGCCATTTGTATTTGCTGCTGATAAAATTGCCGACGCTAACAATTCACGTAGCTTCTTTACGACACAATATTAGGTAAAAAGAATTGGCTTTTATCAACTAATTTTGGTAAAGTTAATTCTGTACGGCTCTGTAGTTCATCTGGATAGAACAATGGTCTCCTAAACCGTAGAGGTGAGTTCGAATCTCACCAGAGTCATTATAATTGAATAGTAAAAACTGCCTAGCTAACAAGCTAGACAGTTTTTTATTATCTTAAGGGATGAAGCATGACGGCCGTGGCTAATCCCCAAACAATGAAGACGCAGATGAGTGCCATATAAAGTAAGTGGCGTCTGCTTTTAGCGGGGCGGCTTTTATCAAGCCCGAAGACTAAGCAAAAGGTACCGATTACGATTGCAATCCCAGCAGTTAGCAGAAAAGCTAAACTTTGATTCATAATTAACTCACTTTCTAATTCTACTATTAATAATTAAACCACACCTGCTTGTCTTTCTGACAATAAATCATGTATTATTAGTATTGTTACGGAGGATTTTTATGAAAAAAATTAAAGTAATGACTGTTTTTGGAACGCGTCCAGAAGCAATTAAAATGGCACCGCTTGTGCTTAAATTAAAGGCTGATGACCGTTTTAACGAGGTAACGGTTGTTAGTGCTCAACACCGGCAAATGCTTGATCAAGTTCTACATATTTTTAAGATTAAGCCGGATTATGATTTTAATATTATGCATAAGAATCAAACTTTAGAGGATATTACTAGTAAAGTTTTGGTTGATCTGGCTAAGGTAATTCACGAAGAAAATCCAGATATTGTGCTGGTTCATGGTGATACTACTACCAGCTTCGCGGCTAGCCTTGCTACTTTTTATGAAGAAACTACTTTGGGTCACGTTGAGGCTGGGCTTCGAACCTGGAATAAGTATTCACCGTTTCCAGAGGAAATGAACCGGCAGATGACCGATGATTTAGCTGATTTGTACTTTGCTCCGACCAAACTTAGCAAATCCAACCTGCTTAAAGAAAATCACAAAAAAGAGAATATTTTTATAACGGGAAATACCGCTATCGATGCTTTGAAACAAACCGTGCAAAAAGATTACCACCATGAGGTTCTTGATGATATCACTCCAGGCAACAGGGTAATTTTGGTTACCATGCACCGCCGGGAAAATCAGGGTGAGCCAATGCGACGAGTCTTTAAAGTGATGAAGCAGGTTGTAGACAGCCACAAGGACGTTGAAATTATCTACCCTGTACATCTATCACCACGTGTGCAAAAGACCGCACACGACGTTTTAGGCAACGATCCACGGATTCATTTGATTGCACCACTCGATGTGGTAGATTTCCATAATTTAGCCAAACGCAGTTACTTCATCATGACGGATTCTGGTGGAGTGCAGGAAGAAGCACCTTCGCTAGGCAAGCCAGTCTTAGTTTTGCGGGATACAACTGAGCGCCCAGAGGGTGTGAAGGCTGGTACCTTGAAGCTAGTTGGTACGCAAGTTGAGCCGGTTAAAAAAGCAATGTTAGAATTGCTTGAAAATAAAGATATATATAATAAGATGGCCAATGCTAAAAATCCTTATGGCGATGGTCATGCCAGTGATCGTATTATAAATGATATTGTGTACTACTTTTCAGATAAATCTGGTCCAAGACCAAAAGATTTTGAATAAAATAAAGCCCTAAAATTCAAGTTGAATTTTAGGACTTTTTGGTTAAAAAATTATTTTTTGTTTTTATTTTTTCGTTCTTGAATATGATTCTTTGCACGTGTAAGGACAGAATTTCCTTGGACCTGGAAAACCGACCTTGTTGTTAAGTAGTTAAAAATTCCAACTAAAACTTGATCGACTATCTTAACAAAGAGCGCGTTTAAATGCATCCATGAGAGACCAACCACCATTATCAAAGTATCAGGAATTAAGCTGATAATCCGGTAAGTGAAGAAGACAAGTAGTTTATGCCAATTTGAATGTTCATGGTCGACATTGTTGATAAAGACTGCCTTTTGGTTAAAGAAAAAGGAAGCCAAATTAGAAATGATAAATGCAATGGTGTTAGAAATAACGACGGCACTGTGCCACCATTTATGTAATACCATGAAAACAACGGTGTTGATTAGGGCTGCTAGAAAACCAAAAATCATGTAAACAACTAAGTTATGGTGCCGTTTAATTAATTTCTGGCCTAAATGCCGAATATTGGTATCACTCGAAGAGCTGATTTTTTTATTCTTAGCCATTTAGCTTCTCAGACATTTCTTCGGCGGCATTGTCAATCTTAGCAATTGCTGCATCATCGGGTGCATTTTCAATCGTAACTGCTTTAGTAATTTCCTTTGCACCAATTTCCTTAAACATTTTTTCAAAGTCAAAAACATTTTCACAAAAATGATCGGCATACATCTTATCGCCGCTGCCCATAACAGCAAAATATTTGCCGCTTAAGTCGAGATCTTTTAATTGGTCGTAGAAGTCGGCGACATCATCAGTCATCTTACCTTCGCCGTAAGTATAAGTGATGAAGATACACAAGTCATTTTCTAAATAATCGCTGGCGTCGGTAAAGCTAGCCTCGCTAGTTTCAACCTCAAAGCCATAATCTTGGAGATCCTCCTCAAGGATCTCAGCCATGTCTGCATCATTACCAGTCATGCTGGCGTAGACAATTCTTGCCTTCATGATTTACTTCATACCTTTCGTATTGCATTCTATATTATTATACATAAATTCTAGGCTTTTTCGAAATCCTTTAGTAAACTTTTAAAAAACGCTATAATGTAAACAAGTATTATTTAAATAAGAGGAGAGTTTTAGTTTTGATTACAATTAAATCCGTTCGTGAACTTAAAGGAATGCAAGCATCCGGACGTCTACTTGCATCAATGTTTGAAGGACTACGTGATGTTGTTAAGCCCGGTATTTCTACCTGGGAAATCGAAGAATTTTGTCAAAAATTCGTAAAATCCCGTGGTGGACGCCTTTCAGAGCAAGGCTTTGAAGGTTATAAGTATGGTACTTGTATCTCGGTTAATGATCAAATTGCCCATGCCACACCAAGAAAAGACATGATTTTAAAGGAAGGTGATTTGGTTAAAGTTGACGTCACCTGCAATTTAAATGGTTTTGAAACCGATTCTTGTACCACTTATCCAGTTGGTAAAATTTCTGCCGCTGACAAAAAGTTGGTTGAGGTTACCAAACAAGCAATGTATTTGGGAATTGATCAAGCTGTTCTTGGTAACAGAATTGGTGATATTGGTGCCGCAATCCAACCATTTGTTGAAAAGGAACACCATTATGGTGATGTTCGTGAATTAGTTGGACATGGTATTCAACCAAGTATTCACGAAGATCCAGAAGTTCCACATTGGGGCAAAGCTGGCCATGGTATCCGTCTTCGTGAAGGAATGACCATTACCTGTGAACCAATGGTTGAAGAAGGCGGCGATTGGAGAATTGCCCAAAGAACAGTTAAAGATCCTAATGATGATTGGGTATACTACGCAACCCCAGATGGTTCAAAGGCTGCTCAATTTGAACACACTTTTGCAATTACTAAGGATGGTCCTAAGATTTTAACTTTACAAAAACCTTATGATGGTTATGAAAAGTACCTTCCTCACTTTGATGAAATGGATGATTAGGTAAGTGCATGAAAGCAAGTACGGGGCAGATACGTGCTCGTATAGGCCTGTTTTTTAAAACATTATCAGAAAAATTCTCTAAAGGTGAAGTTTTAACTAGTGCAATTGTAATTGCTTACTATGTTTTGTTTTCGATATTCCCGATAATAATTATTATCGGGAATATCTTGCCTTTATTTCATATTAATACCAAACCAATTGCGGAATACTTAAATTTGATCTTTCCAGATCGAATTGCGGGTTTTATAATGCCTATCATCAATTCGCTCCTTAAGAGCAATTCTACAGGTTATATTTCTTTTGGTATTGTATTGGCACTCTGGTCATTTTCTTCTCTGGTTAATGCGATCAGAATTGGGATGAACCGGGTTTATGGAGTTCATACGGTAGAATTAAAGCAAAAACTATTAATAACCTTGTGGACAAGGTCAATTACGATCTTATTAACGACCCTAATGATTATTATCTTTACTTTAACTAGCTTGATCTTCATTTTTGGTCAGCAAATTTTAGAATTCTTACGGCCGATTTTTTCATTTTCAGTTGGTGAAATTGAAAAGGTATTAAGTTACCGTTATCCAATAGTAATTGTGATTATGGCTATAACCATTTATTACCTGAATTACGCTTTACCAAATATTAAACTAAAGAAGAGGGTTATCTGGCCCGGTGTAATTACCACCGTTGTTGGTTGGCTTGCCTTATCTTATCTATTTAGTTTTTATTTACATAATTTTCATATTAGTTGGGAAAACTATGGGATTATCGGCACCTTCATTATTTTCATGTTGTGGCTCAACATTTCATCTATCCTTTTGCTAGTTGGGACCTGCGTTAATTCAACTATTATCCAGATGCATGTTGGCAAAGTCCAATATTCGGTTGGACACTTGGCGGAGTATATTCAAAGAAAGCGCCGTCATTAAATACTAGCAGAATTCACAAAAGTTTGTTATATTGGTTTTTAGGATAGAAAAATAGAAAGTGTATTGATATGAAAGTCAGGAAAGCGGTTATTCCAGCAGCCGGTTTAGGCACAAGATTTTTACCTGCCACTAAGGCAATGCCTAAGGAAATGTTGCCTATTGTTGATAAGCCTACGATTCAATTTATTGTTGAGGAAGCTAAAAAATCAGGAATTGAAGACATTTTAATTGTTACTGGTAAGACCAAACGTTCAATCGAAGATCATTTTGATTCTAATCCAGAACTTGAACAAAATTTGCAAGAAAAAGGTAAAACCAAGCTACTTAAACTAACTCAGGGCATTACCCATTTAGGAATTAACTTGTATTACACAAGACAGCCATATCCGGCTGGCTTAGGTGACGCCATTGCGCGCAGCCGTAGTTTTGTTGGGGACGAACCGTTCGTTGTAATGCTTGGTGATGACTTAATGAAGGACAAGATTCCCCTAACTAAGCAATTAATCAATCGTTATAATAAGACCCATGCTTCAACTATTGCCGTTATGAAGGTACCACACAAGGACGTTTCCAAGTATGGTGTAATTGAACCAGAAACCGAGATTGCCCCAGGGTTAATTAACGTTAAGTCATTCGTTGAAAAGCCAGAAGTCGATAAGGCTCCCAGTGATTACGCAATCATTGGCCGTTACCTACTTACGCCAGAAATTTTCGATATTTTAGCTGACCAAAAACCTGGCCGCGGTGGAGAAATTCAATTAACCGATGCGATTGATACCATGAATAAGACCCAACGTGTTTTTGCACACGTCTTTAAGGGTGAACGGCATGATGTAGGTAACAAAGAAGGTTACCTCGAAACATCGATTGAATATGGGTTAAATCACCCGGAAATTAAGGATGATTTACGTAAATACATCATCTCACTTAGTAAGAAGCTACAATCTGAAGTTAAGAAAAATAAATAGGTTATAGATAAGGTATTAAAACCACGTTTTAAGCGTGGTTTTTTATTGTGTAAATATTTGTTAACGAAAAGTTGAGTTACTGTCTTTCAGATAAAAAATTAGGTAATATTGCTTTAATAAAAGTTAATTTTAGCTAGGAGAAAAAATTAATGAAAGAAATTTATGTTGTCGCTGCTAAAAGGACACCATTTGGTAAATACAATGGCTTTTTTAAAAATGAATCTGCTACTGATCTGGGTGTGATGGCATTAAAAGGGACTTTGAATAGCGCTCAAATTAAAGCTGAAGACATTGAGGCGTTACTGATGGGGAATGTGCTAAGTACCGGTTTAGGCGAAAATATGGCTAGGCAGGTTGCTTTGTGTTCAGGGATGAAGAATATAAGTGCCAGCACAACTATTAATGAAGTGTGCGGATCAAGCCTTAAAGCCATGCGCCTTGCACAGGGACAGATGGAGATGGGTGACTTAAATTTAGTAGCAGTTGGCGGTGCTGAAAGCATGACCAATGCACCATATTTTGTTGCAAATCAAGATGACGCGCAGAATCATTTACAAAGTAGCATGCTTATTGATGGCTTAAACGACGCTTTTTTAAAGCAGCATATGGGAATTACCACTGAAAATGTAGCTAGAAAATATCATGTTTCTAGAAAAGAAATGGATGAATTTAGTTTACGTTCCCATCAAAAAGCTACTCGAGCTGTGAAAAATGGCTCTTTCAAGAATGAAATTATTCCTAGCAACTTAGATGATAAAAAATTAACTCATGATGAAAGCATTCGGCCGGATACTAGCATGGCCGCTTTAGCCAACTTAAAACCATCTTTTAAAAGGGATGGGAAGGTAACAGCTGGAAATGCTTCGCCCCTTAGTGACGGTGCCAGCATGGTAATTTTGGCAACTGGTGAAAAGATAGATGAATTAAATTTAAAGCCGCTTGCACGTTTAGGAGCATTTGCGGAAAGTGGGATTGATCCCGCCTATATGGGTTATGCACTTTACTATGCGGTGACTAAATTACTTCACCAAACTGGTAGAAAAATCACGGATTATGACATTATTGAATTAAACGAGGCTTTTGCTTCTCAAAGTGTTGCACTCGTGCGTGATTTGCAAATCCCAACAAGTAAGCTAAACATATTTGGTGGAGCAATTGCACTTGGACACCCGTTAGCAGCTTCAGGTACTAGGCTAGTTGCTTCTGCAATTAATAGCCTTGAACACGTTAATGGTAAACTTGCTCTGGTTACTCTTTGTATCGGTGGAGGGCAAGCAATTGCTTATGAAATCAAAAGAGATTTTTAAATGAAATTTTATGAATTAACACCAGAAAAACGGAGGCAAATTTTAAAAGATCGGGGTATTCAATTAAATAAAATTAACGAGCAAACCTTAAAAGGTCTTAATTCACTCAGTGAAAATGTAGTTGGTCAAGTTCGGTTGCCACTAGGATTAGTTGAAGATTTACTAGTAAACGGACGACATTATCAAGTACCTATGGCAATTGAAGAACCATCAGTTGTGGCTGCAGCTAACCATGGTGCAAGTATTTTTGCTAAGAACAATGGCGTCGTGGCTCATAGTCAGCGTAATGGCATTTATGGTCAGATAGTATTAAAAATTGAAAAGAATTTTGTCTTAAAGAAATTGCTTACAAAGTTCCCATCTTTAATTAATTTGGCTAATAAAAGATTCGCCAGTTTGGTTCGGCATGGTGGCGGTGTGAAAGAGATAAAAGCCAGGCAAAGCGCTTCTTTGCTTTATTTAAAAGTTTTGATTGATCCCGCCGAATCTATGGGGGCTAATAAAACAAATTCAATTTTAGAGTTTTTGGCTGGAAAATTAGAGCAGGAAACAGGAATTAAAGAAAAATTATTTGCAATTCTTTCTAACTACCCTAGTCAACTAACTACCGCAAAGGTAAAGCTTAGTTTCACATCGGTTGGTGGAGAAAGGGCGGCTAAGCGAGTTGCTTTGCTTAGTCAAATCGGATGCAACGACGTTTATCGTGGAGTAACGAATAATAAAGGAATTATGAACGGTATCGATGCTGTCTTGGTTGCTACTGGTAATGATTATCGGGCCGTTGATGCTGCCGCTGGCGTTTTGGCTAATCAAAATGGTAAGTATCGTAGTTTAAGTAAATGGCAAGTAAAAGGTGGATATTTGTTAGGCAAGTTGACTTTACCACTTGCTATTGGTACCGTTGGTGGCTCGATTAATGCCAGAAAAGATATAAAACAGAGTTATCGCATTTTAGGTAAAAATGTGACTGCTTCTGACCTAGCTAATATTATTGCAAGTATCGGTTTAGCCAACAATTTGGCAGCACTGCTTGCAATTTCAACCACTGGCATCCAAGCCGGACATATGAAATTACAAGCAAGAAATATTGTTGCGGAATTAAAAGCAACTGATGATGAGAAAAGCAAGGTACTGGCTGTTATGATTAAAGAAAAAATATATTCAGAGACTTATGCAAAAAAGCTATTAAAGAAAATAAGGAAGGATAAATAATGCAGGTTGGTATTGATCAAATAGGGTTATATACGCCAAATAAGTATGTTGATATGGTAGATCTAGCGCATGCAAGAAATGAGGATCCCAATAAATATTTAATTGGAATTGGGCAGACCCAAATGAGCGTGGCTGATTCGACGCAAGATTCTGTGTCAATGGGAATTAATTCTGCTCGGAGGTATATTGATCAAATTGATAAAGATAAAGTCGGGTTACTTGTTTTAGGTACAGAAAGCAGTGTTGATCAATCTAAATCCGCATCTTTATTTGTTAAAACTGCTTTACAATTGAAGCCAGAAGTTCGGACATTTGAGGTTAAGGAGGCCTGTTTTGGCTTAACTGCTGCACTGATGATTGCACGTGACTATGTTCGAGTGCATCCAGAGCACACGGTCATCGTAATCGGGAGTGATATTGCCCGCTATGGTGTAAATACCCCTGGTGAGGTTACTCAAGGCGCTGGCAGTATCAGTATGCTGATTAAAACGGATCCTAGGATACTTTCACTCAATGATGGGCATAGCGCCTACAGCGCGAATATTAATGATTTCTGGCGCCCTAATAATTCGAAAACGGCTTTAGTTGATGGTAAATATTCTACACAGGTATACTTAGATTTCTTTACTAAAACCTTTAATGATTATAAAAAATTAAAGGGTTGGAGTACCCAAGATTTTGGTTCACTTATCTATCATCTGCCATTTACTAAAATGGGTTTGAAAGCTAACCGTCTTTCGGTAGAAGGTCAAGATGAAACGACAAGTAAACGGCTAGAAAAAAGCTTTGCTGCCTCAAAGCAGCTTAGTAAACGGATCGGCAATATTTATACTGCTGCAC